>OIGD01000087.1_pt1 | contig 115139 bp, 85 predicted proteins | sample 1582211 | NCBI WGS metagenome assembly OIGD01 (sample SAMN04414078, study PRJEB24778) | human gut metagenome | material: faecal | host: Homo sapiens
AGGCGCGCTAACGCTCATGGCCATAATCTGCTTACGCACACGGGGACGGGCACCCTTTCCTTCCTCTATCAGGCCGGCGGCCTGGAAAGCGGTGCTCCCCCAGTATTCCACCAGTTTGGTCTTGTCCCATGTGGCGTAATCCTTGGGCACAGGTATTGCAAGGAACGCCTTGATATTTTCCTTCTCCTTGGCTTTAAGCGATTTCTGAAGCTCGGCTATACTCCTGGCATTCACTTCGTCCAGATAGCCGCTGCCGTTGTTGGCATATCTCAGATAGGCTTTGGCGGCGATGGCGCGCGCCTCCTCCATCTCTCTGTCGCTCACTGCCCGACACTCCACGGCGCTTCCCATCATGGCCGCCAGTGTCAGCACTCCTGCTATTATCCTATTGATCTTTATCATAACCGTATATAATCTTATTCTTAATCATTGTCCGCCGTCACAGTTCCTTGCGCAGTCTGGCCACGGGGATGCGCACCCGGTCGCGGTATTTGGCCACCGTTCGTCGCGATATGTCCAGTCCGGATGCGGCCAACATGTCGGCGATACGCCGGTCGGACAGAGGTTTTCGCTTATCCTCCTTGTCTATCAGAGCCTTGATGGCGGCTTCAATCTTGCGGTTGGTGGCGGCATCCTCGCCTTCGGCTGTGTCTCCCTTGGTGTCGGAGAAGAAGAACCTTAACGGGTATATTCCCCACGGAGTCTGTACGAACTTATTGTTGGTGGCGCGCGAGATGGTGGAGAAATCCAACCCCGTAATCTCTGCCAAGGTCTTGAGCATCATCGGCTTCAGCTTGTACACGTCCTGCGTGCGGAAATATTCTTCCTGCACTTTCAGTATGGCCGACATCACGGTCATCATCGACTTCTGTCGCTGGGCCACGATGCGGATGAAGTCGCGCGCGTCGTTGTATCGCGACACTATGAACTCGCTGCCCTTCTTGCGTTTGCCGCGCGGCAGCTTCTCCAGCTCGGCCATGGCCTGCTCGAAACTGCGTTCCACCCTCAGTTCGGGGATTCGGTTGTTCAGCGTCACGGTCAGCTGGCCGTCCTCGTCGCTGATTATGAAATCGGGAATCACCACATTGGCCTGGTCCACAGGATCCGAGCCTATGGAGGCACCCGGCTTGGGATTGAGCGATAGAATCAGGTCGAGGGCTTCGGCCACCCGCTGCTCAGGTATTCCGAGCTGCGACACGATGCGGTTCCTGTGTTTCAGCGTGAATGCCTCGAATGCCTCGCGCACTATGCGCAGGGCGTCGTCGCGCACCTGCGAGGAGCGCTGGGCCTCCAGCTGTATCTCCAGGGTCTGCTGCAGGTCGGCCGCGCCTATGCCCGCCGGTTCCAGGCTCTGCACCACACGCAGCGCCTCCCCGGCTTCCTGTTCGGTGATGTATATGCCCGGTCCGAACGCCATGTCGTCGACTATGTCGCGTATCGTGCGTGTCAGGTATCCGTTGCTGTCCAGACTTCCTATGATGAACCGAGCGGCCTTGTCCACGTTGTCGGGCAGGTCGCGCTCGGCCAGCTGATCGTTCAGATGGTCGTACAGCGACATCGACGAGTCGGGGGTGATGTTGGAATAGTCCTCGGCCTCGTCGCTGCGTGTGCGCGGCGTCCAGCCGTTCAGCTGCTGTGTCTCCAGGGGATGTTCCTCCTCGGCGTCGGCCAGCGCGGGATTGTCCTCCATCTCGCGTTCCACAGCCTCGTCGAATTCAGGCGCGTTCAGCTCCAGCAGGCGCACATAGCGCACCTGCTGCTGCGACAGCCGCTGCACTGTCCGCTGCTCTATTTCCAATCGCTGCCCGTTAGACATATCAACTGCAAATTTAGCAAGAATCGCCTAAATACGCAAACTTCCGCTGACCTTTGACTATGCCTTTTCCGTCTGCCGTTCCTCCATCTTTTCCGCATGCAGTATCTCTTGCGACGCACCTTTGGCGTATTGCGTTGGTGTCTTGCCGAAATAATCCTTGAATACCGTTGAGAAATGCGAGGCATTGGAGAATCCGGTGGCATACGCCACTTCGGCTATGGTCAGATTGTTTTCCGTCAGCAGGCGTGCCGCCTGCTTCATGCGGATGCTGCGTATGAAGTCGCGTGCCGACAGATTGGTGAGTTCCTTGAGCTTTCGGTGCAGGTGAGCGCGGCTCATCCCCACTGAGTCGGCCAGCATCTCGACCGAGAATTCGGACGAGCCGAGATTCTTGTTCACCGTCTCCATCACGCGCTTCATCAGCAGGTCGTCGGCCGATTTCAGCACTATCTTCTCTATCTTGTCCTCCTGCTCCTGCAGTCCGGAGAATTTCACCTTCAGCAGATGCCGGTTGCCCAACACCGTGCCGATGGTGGACAGCAGAAGCTCCGAGCTAACGGGCTTCACAAGGAAATTGTCGGCGCCACTCTCCACAGCCTCCTTTATGCTGCCGGCCTCCGACTTGGCGCTCAGCAATATCACGGGTATATGGTTAAGCTGCGGATTTTGCTTCAGTTTGCGCGTGAAGGCCACGCCGTCCATTCCTTCGACCATCATTACACCCGACACAATGATGTCGGGCAATGGATTCATGGCCAGTATATTGCCGAACGACTCCTCGGCGCTGGAGTATGCCGTCACGTTACGGTAATGCTTTTTCAGTTCAAGTTCCATATATCGGCGTACCTCGTCGTCGCTTTCCACTATCACCACTCGGCTGCTGCTGATGACTTTCTCCCCGGGTCCGTTGTCTATGGAATTCCAGTCAACGGTCATTTCCGGCTTCTCCTCATTTTCAAAGCGTGGATTGTCCACCAGCTCGTTCACCAGTTCCATAACGCGCAACGCACTGTTGTATATCAGTTTATACGTCTGTTTCACCGATTCGTCACTACATCTGGCCAACAGTTTACGCATAGGATCCACTATCAGCGTCATGGGCGCGCGCAGCTTGTGCGAGAAGTCGGTGAACAACTGTAACTTGGCTTCGGCCATCTCTTCTGCCCTCTGCTGACGGGCTATCTCCTTGCGTGCCTCCTTGTGCCGGCGGTATATCTGCCATGCCACCCAGCATAACGCGCACCCTGTCAGCACATACACCAGCTTCATGGGCCATGACAGATACCAGGGCGCGGCTATCACTATCTTAAGATGTGTCACAGCCCCGGGATTGTCCGCCACCCGTATCTCGAAATCGTATGTCCCGCTGTTCAGGTTGTAGAACGTGACCATATTCTGTCCCGGCTCCATCGTAACCCAGTCATCGCTTTTCTGAGTCACGCGGTACTCGAACCGGATTTTCGACGGATTGTCATACGTCAGCGTGGAGAAGAAGATACGTATCGTGTTCTGGTCCGACGCCAGACTTACCTTTCCGTCCTTGCCGGGACCGCCGGACACAACCTGATATTCACCCGGTCTGTCGGCCGACGACGCCAGATATGCCCCTACTTCGGTTATGACCGGTTCGTATTTCGATTCCGAATCCTCGATGTCTCCGGGATGGAATGACGTCACTCCTTTCAGACCGCCGAAGAATATCCTGCCGTTCTCATCCTGGCAGTATGCACCGTGCGTGAACTCGTTGCCTTGCAGTCCGTCGCCGGCGTCATACACTGTCACTTTCCCCCGTATTGGATCCAGCCGCGCCATTCCGTGATATGTACTGACCCACACGCGTCCCTGTTCGTCTTTCGCCAGTCCGGATATCACGTTATTAGGCAGCCCGTCGGCCGTAGTGTAACGCTTCAGCTTCTTGGCCTGAGGGTCAAATCGCCATAATCCCGACGAGGTTCCCATCCAGATGAGTCCGTTTCTGTCCTCCATCAGCGAATAGCCCACGGCGTCGCTGACCAGATTCAGGCACCCGGTCATGCGAAGGAACTTTCCGGCTTTCAAATCGTAGCAGCTTATTCCATTATAATGAGCCACCCACATCATCCCGTCCCGGCCTATCAGCAGCGAATTGACGCAGTTCAGCACGTTATAGTTGTCCTGAATCATGCGGCAGTGCTCGGAAGCAAGACAATCCGTCACTCGGCCTGTAGCCGGATCAAACCTTTCCAGCCCCTTGTCGAGCGAACCTATGTATATCATACCGTCGGGAGCCTGCACCATGCTGTATATCTTGCGGTCCGCCAGTCCAGGCACCGGGGTCCATGATCCGGGACCCGACATACGGAAAGCTCCCGCCGGATACGTTCCGGCCCACAGCGTGCCGTCGCGGTCGCGCATCATGCACATAGCCGTGCCCGGCAATATGTCGTGGCTCAGCTGCCTGCCGTCCTGATCAAGGTGATATATCCCCTCGTTGTCACAGCTCACCCACATCGTGTTGTCGCGGTCCCTGAACACGGCCATGACACAACCCGAACCGATGGGATTGTCCTCATGCTGCATCTTGCCGTAATATTCGAACTTATACCGTTTGCGCGGCAGACATATCACTCCCTGCTGGTACACCCCGAGCCATAGATTGCCGTCGCGGTCGTCAAGAATCTGCTGCACCTTCAGGTTTCTGCCGGCATCCGGAGCCGATGGAATGGGAAGACGCGACACCAGCCTGCCGTCCTCCAGAATCTGAACTCCGTCACCGTCGGTGCCTGCCAATATCCTGTTCCCCACACGCTCCAGGGTCGATACCCTGCGCGTGGCAACGCCGGCAGACGCAGGCACCGGCATGAAGCGTTCATCCCTACGGTCATACATATCTATTCCTCCGTCGTATGTGGCCACGTACAGGCGTCCATCGTTATCCTCGACCATAGACTGAACTATATTGCCCGACAGTTCCGGCATTCGGAAGCAGCGGGCCTTGCCGCTGCTCGTGTAGTAACGGCACACCCCGCTTTTTTCCGTACCGATCCACAACACGTGTGACGTGTCTTCATATATGCACGACACAAACTCGGAGCCTATCAGAGAGTTGACATTGTCTATGCTGCGCGCTTCATTCCCCGTCCTGTCATATCTGAACAGTCCCGCACCTGCCGTGGCTATCCATACCTCGCCCGACGACAGCTCCCGGATGTCGTAGACATGCAGCTTCACTTCCCGGTCTCTGGATTTCATCGGTATCGGAATGAACGTATCGCTTTTCCTGTCGTATTCCATAAGACCGTTGACACATCCCACCAGCACATGTCCGTCCGAGGTCTCATATACCGCACGCACATAGTTCGAAAGCAGCGAATTTTCCCCGCCGTCCACATAATATGTCTTGAAGCGTGTGCCGTCATACCGGTTCAGACCGTTCTCGGTGGCTATCCATATATATCCGCGCGAGTCCTGGACTATGCGGTTCACCAGTCCGGACGACAGAGTCTCGTCGGAGGTGTACAGTCTTGGCTCCTGCGCACGCGCCGATGCGAACACAATTATCATTATCGTTGCGCACAGGGTGAGACGCAATGCCTGAAATGTTATTTTACGATGATAGATTATGGTCATGATTCGAGTCTTTCGGGAGGTAAAATATCAGATCTGCGGCAAAGGTAGTTAAAAATTGTCAAATCACCCAAATTGCAACGAAAGAAAAAGCTGATTTTATGTTGCATAACATAAATGTGACATAAAAAAAGATATACGCAACATACTAAAAAACTAAAGTTACGTTTATTTAGGTAAATGCAACGTTAAATTTGCTCCCATAGCTTAAAAAAATCTAATTTTGCAACATAAAATCCATCCGCGGCCCCCCTCATACACCGGATGCTGCGGTACCACCCATGAACTCCCCGGATCAAGCTCGCTGATTCCGGTGACCGACAAAACAAGAAAGAACAACTTTCACACAACAATAACATATTTACATGAGAAACTCGGATTTCACTCTGCGACTATTGGCAGCGGTCCTGATAGGATTCCTGATGCCAATATGGACGTATGCCCAAAACGTGAGCGTTACGGGTACAGTTCTTGATGAAACCGGCGAGCCGCTGATCGGCGCGACGGTTCTGCAAAAAAATTCCAGCAACGGCACCTCGACCGACCTGGACGGCAAGTTCAAGCTGTCGGTGCCGGTCAAGGCCAAGTTGGTGTTCTCGTATGTGGGTTACACCACACAGGAGATCTCCCTGAACGGCCAGACCGACCTTAAAGTCACCATGAAACCCAACGCCGACATGCTCGACGAGGTGGTTGTGGTAGGTTACGGTCAGATGAAGAAAAGCGATATGACCGGTTCCGTAGTATCGGTGGGCGAAGACGCCGTGAAGAAGTCGATCTCCACGAGCATCGACCAGGTGCTTCAGGGTCGCGCCGCCGGCGTACAGATCCAGGCCAACTCCGGTACGCCCGGTGCTTCGTCGTCGATCCGTATCCGCGGTATCAACTCGCTGAACGCCACCAACCAGCCTATCTTCGTTATTGACGGCGTAGTGATCGACTCCGCCACGGACAGCGAGTCGAGCAACCCCCTCAGCTCCATCAACCCCTCGGATATCGTGTCGATGGACATCCTGAAGGATGCCTCCGCCACCGCCATCTACGGTAGCCGCGCATCGAACGGCGTCATCATGATCACCACCAAGAAGGGTAAGGCCGGCGACGCCACAGTCACCTACGACATGTACCTCGGCTGGCAGGAGATGCCCAAGCAGTACCGTATGCTCAACCTCCGCGAATTCGCCGAGCACTACAACTACCTGGCCAACGAAAAGCACCTGATGGACCCCTCCAACACCTATCTGCGTCCCGAACTCTTAGGCAAGGGCACGAACTGGCAGGACGAGCTGTTCCACAAGGCTTTCATGCAGAATTACAACCTTTCCGTATCGGGCGGTACGGAGAAAGTGACCTACGCGTTCTCCGGTTCTTACTTAGGACAGGACGGTATCGCACACGGATCGAACTTCCAGCGCTTCACGCTGCGCAGCAACATCGACGCACAGCTCAAGAAATGGCTGCAGGGCGGCATCAACTTCTCGTTCACCTACGCCAAGCAGAAGGTAGGCGTGGACAACAACTCCATCATGAACGCCCTGATGCAGCAGCCCTCCGTGGCTCCCACGGGTCCCGACGGCAGCTATGACGGTCCGGACGACGTATGGATGCCCGACAACGCTCTGGCCCTGGCAGAACTCATCACCAACAAGAACCGTAAGTTCAACTTCCGCCACAACGTGTACTTAGAGGCCACCATCATCGATGGTCTGAAGCTCCGCACGGAATTCTCCGGCGACTACAACTTCAACAACTACTATTACTACATGCCCGACTATAAGTTCGGTGTCCGCACCCAGGACATCCGCACTTCGAAATGGACCAAGACCAACACGCAGTATTATTCCTGGCGTAACCTCCTTACATATAAGAAGACCTTCGCCGACAAGCACAATCTGGACGTGATGTTAGGTCAGGAAATCTCCAAGAGCAAGTACGAGACCCAGGTAGGCACCGCATCCGGCTTCCTGTCGAACACCACTCCCGACCTGAGCGCCGGCGATATCACGACATCGACCACCACCGGTTTCAAGAACACCAACTCCATAGCCTCCTTCTTCGGCCGAGTGTTCTATAACTTCGACGAGCGCTACCTGCTGACCGCCACGCTGCGTCGCGACGGCAGCTCCAAGTTCGCCGACGGCAAGAAGTGGGGCTGGTTCCCCGCCGTGGCAGCCGCATGGCGCATCAGCTCCGAGAAATTCTGGCAGAACGTCGATCCCGTCAACAACTTCAAGCTCCGTCTGGGCTGGGGTAAGACCGGTAACCAGAACGTGGCCGACTGGGCAACGATCGCTCTGCTGTCCAACAAGACCACTCCCTGGGGCGTGGGCGTGCTGAGCGGCAACACTCCCAACCCCGACCTGACATGGGAAAGCACTTCGTCATATAACGTCGGTCTCGACCTCGGTTTCCTCCAGAACCGCATAGAGCTGATCGCCGACTTCTACTATAAGAAGACCGACAATCTGCTGCTGCAGGTTCAGCTCCCCGCTTACCTCGGTTCCGCAGGACAGGGTGCCGCATCCAACCCCTGGATGAACATCGGCTCGCTGGAAAACAAGGGTTTCGAACTGACGCTGAACACCACCAACATCACCAACCGCAACCTGACCTGGACATCTAACATCGTATTCTCGATGAACCGCAACAAGGTCAGCAAACTCGACACATCCACGGCTTCGCTCGAGAAGACCTTCCAGCCCAGCTCCACCAACTACATCGTGACCAAGACCGTCGTTGGCCAGCCCATCGCACAGTTCTGGGGCTACAAGGTGATAGGCCGCTTCGACAAGCCCACCGACTTCTACTATCACGACAAGGACGGCAACCTGAAGCCGGTAGCGCTGCCCGAGGGCAACACCATCGCCGAGAACTCCACATGGATAGGCGACTACATCTACGAGGACCTGAACGGCGACGGCGTCATCAACGCCGAGGACTGCCAGTTTATCGGCAATCCCGAGCCTAAATTCACATGGGGCTTCGGCAACACACTGACCTGGAAGGGATTCGACCTGAACGTACAGTTCAGCGGCGTTTACGGCAACAAGGCCATGAACCTGACCTACATGCGCATAGCCGACCCCCGCAACAAGTCCAACATCCTGCACAGCAGCCTCAACGTGGCACAGGTGGGCCTGATCGACCCCAACCTTCCGGCCAACGACTACCGTAACCTGTATGTGACGAATCCCGGCGACACCGACCTGCCCGCAATCCAGAACTCGGACGCCAACGCCAACTTCAACCGCATCAGCGACCGGTTCATCGAGGACGCAAGCTACATCCGCCTGCAGAACATCACCCTGGGCTACACCGTTCCCGCCAAGCTGCTGAAGAAGATATACCTCAGCAACGTGCGCGTTTACTTCAGCGCCCAGAACGTCTACACATGGACCAAGTACAAGGGCCTCGACCCCGAAGTCGGCGCAATGTACGGCGACGCACTGATGACCGGCGTGGACTACGGCCGTTATCCTTCGCCCCGTATCTTCACTTTCGGTCTCAACGTTTCATTCTAACATTCCGGATACATAATGAAAACAAGCATAATTTCACTGAGCATCGCGGCTATAGGTTGCCTCGGACTGGCGTCGTGCGATTCGTTCCTGACATCGGAGAACACATACCAGGCCAACGACCAGACATTCCTTGACAGTGACAAGGCAGTTCAATCCACCACTGCGCCGCTATACAACTACGTCTGGAACGACTTCAACTCGAAGTTCTACTACAGCGTGGGCGACGGTCGCGCCAACAACCTGACCGCCCGCTGGTCGGATTACATCTATCCCTACACCAACTTCACCGAGACATCGCTGTCGCCCGGTCTGGAGGATGCATGGGGATCGTTCTACTCGGTAATCGCCCAGTCCAACAACGTGATCAACCGTATCAAGGATTATTCGGGTCCCGCAGTCAGCGAGGAGGCCAAGGTGCAGGGCATGGCCGAGGCACGCTTCATGCGCGGTCTGGCATACTGGTACATCGGTTCCATCTGGAACTGCGCCATCATCTACACCAACACGGCCGACAAGGTAAACGACTATGTATGTCCTCCCCACCGTGTGACGGACGTGATGGAGTTCGCCATCCGCGACCTTGAATACGCCGCCAGGAACCTGAGCAACACTCCCGCCAACGAAGGCCGCGTCACAAGCTACAGCGCATTCGGCATCCTGTCACGCGTATATCTTTCGATGGCAGGTCTGACCACCGACGGCGCTTACGACGGCACCAACATCGCCACCGACTACAACCGTGGCTCGCGCAATCCCTACTACCTCGACCTGGCCAGGAAGGCAGCCCTCAAGTGCATACAGGGTCCCTACAGCCTGTTGCCGAAGTACGGCGACCTGTTCAGCGTCAAGACCTGGAACAATAACTCCGAGTCCGTGTTCCAGCTGCAGTGGCTGTCAGGCGCCACCGACGCCATCGGCTGGGGCGCCAACAACTCGATGTCGGCTTTCTTCTCATGGTCCACGATGGTGGGCGAGACCAACTGGGGTAACGCCACTTACGCCTCCTACGACCTGGTGCGCGAATACAGCGATCCCAAGGAGTTCGACAGCCGCCGTCACGCCACCATCGCAACCGTCGGCGCCTACTATCCCGACCTCAACGTCAAGAACGGCGGCTACACCTACGACGAGACCGAGTCCGGCTACAAGAGCAAGTGCAACATCAAGAAGTACACCATCGGCAAGCTCGACGACAACGGCATCAGCTACCAGCAGTCGATGGGCGTGAACACCTACATGATGCGTCTTGCAGAGGTTTACCTGAACCTGGCGGAAGCCATCATGGGCAACGACGCCAAGACCACCGACGCCACCGCGCTGCAGTACTTCAACGAGGTGCGCAAGCGTGCCGGCGTCAATCCGCTCAAGGAAATCACTTACGAGGATATCCGCCACGAGCGCCGCGTAGAGCTGGCTCTGGAAGGCCAGTACTGGTACGACCTGATCCGCCGCTCATACTACAAGCGTCAGGAAGTGGTGAACTACCTGAACAACCAGGACCGCAACTGCGGCTACGAGTACGACGAGTCCGAGGCCTGCCAGTATGCCAAGACCAGCGAGGGCACCGGCGTCTCCACCGCTACCGAGCGAAGCCTGGTGTTCCCCTTCAGCGACGTCGACCTGGGCCGCAATCCCAAACTCAACTCCACTCCCGTAGAGTATGAGTTCGGCGAGCGCGAGGTCACTGTTTCCGAGTTGTACAACTAATATACCACGTAAACACAATGAAAGCTACAAAATATATATTGCTGACGGCAATCGGCGCCATGACCCTGGGCCTGGGCGCCTGCTCGGACGACGACAAATATTTCGACTCGAAATACCAGTCCTGCCCCATCGAGGTCACCAAGGTATACCTGGAGGATTATGAATCGTCGGTACCCGACCGCGAGGTGGACTTCGTACGCCTGGGCCAGACCCTGCGCCTGGAAGGCAAGGGATTCATGGGCCTCAAGAAAGTGTATATCAACGGATATGACACCTACTTCAACCGCAACTTAGTGACCGACGGCAACATGATCATCTCGGTCAACTCCAAGACTCCCATCGTGGAGGCTGAAGAAGATGTGCGCAACACCATCCGTCTGGTCAAGGACGACACCGAGACCACCATTCCCTTCACCGTACGTGCGGCAAGCCCCACGGTCAAGAGCATCAGCAACACGCTGCCCATGCCGGGCGAGACAGTGACCGTTTACGGTACGGGCCTGCAGGAAGTAACGGCAATCACCCTCCCCGGAGGCACAGTCATTACCGAAGGAATCCAGAGCGATGACGTGGACGGCGAATGGTATTCGTTCACGATGCCCGAGGGCGTGACCGCAGGCGGTGCGCTGATCGCGACCTGCGCCAACGGTACGGCACAGAGCCCGGACTATTTCAACTATGCCGACTGCATGATCCTCAACTTCGACGGCAAGGGCGCGCAGGGTTACTGGAGCTGGTCGGAGACCGGTTCGATGATCAACAACGAGGACCTGGTGGACGATCCCTTAGGCAAACGCGGCAAATGCCTGCAGCTGGTTCCCGACCGTCTGCTGGCCAACGGTGTGTCGAGCGCCAAGAGCCGTGTCACCGAATGCTGGACCGCCGGTAACGACGACGCCGATGACGACTGGAACCGCATGACCGAGTTCATTCCCGCCACTACTCCCGTAACCGAAGTGGCCCTGCAGTTCGACATCTACTGTCCCGAACCCTGGGGTACTACCGGCCAGCTCGAGATCTGTCTGATCAACAACTACAACTTCGGCGGCTACACCAGCGACGACAACAATTCCAAGGGCCTGACCATGTTCTTCATCCCCTGGCTGACGAACGGCGTTCCCTTCCAGAACACAGGATGGACCACCGTAACCATTCCCTTCAGCGAGATGGGCAAGTACAAAGCACTCGTAGAGGATAAGGAGGCAGAGACTCCCACATTCGCCGACATCATCGCCGACCGCAACGCCGCATCATACCGCAACTTCGGCATGGGCTTCGTGAACTCCGACTTCACCTACGACGAGAAGGAGTATAAATCCGAATGGTTCTACGGTCCCAAGATCTATATCGACAACTGGCGCGTGGTTCCCTGCAAGTCGGTGACTATTTCCGATTTCCCCGAGGAGGAGAAAGAAACTCCCGCCGAGTAAGCCTAACATAGTCAATACCTAAAACAGTACACAAACAATGAACAACAAGATATATATACTTCCGTTGGCTGCTCTGGCGCTTGGCATGACGGGTTGCGACGACCAGATTATGGATTGGCGCGACAGCGACGGGACGGTTGTAAGCTCCGAGATTCCTCTGGAAGTGCGCGAGAAACTGGCGCTGTACAAGCCCATCAAGGAATACATGCAGGAGTATCATCCCGAGACACAGATCACGAACGGCATGGGTCTGGACCTCTATCTGGACAACGACGCTTACCGCAACATAGTCAACACCAACTTCCAGGGCGTGACTTTCGGCAATGCCATGAAGCATTCGTCGGTTGTCTCGGCCAGCGGCAAGACCAACTGGAGCAAAGTCGACCGGTTCCTGGCCATGAACACGGGCCTTAGCCTTCACGGCCACAACCTGCTGTGGCACACGCAGCAGCAGCAGGCCTACATGAAGTCGCTGATAGCTCCGAAGCTGATACAGACCGGCAGCAGCGAGGACGGAATCACCAACATCCTGCCCGGCGACGCCAGCGACTTCGAGGGAGGCACCACAGGCGGCTGGAGCTCGTGGGGCAGCAACAAGAAATCGGCTGAAGTGGTAGAAGGCGTCGGCCGCGACGGCTCAAAGGCACTGGTGCTGGAGAACAACGGCGACGGAAGCGCATGGGAGGCACAGTGCGCCTATACCTTCGACACTCCGCTAAAACAGAACGTGGACTATAAGATCCGCTTCTACGCCAAGGCCGACACAGGCGCAGGCAAGCTGCAGTTCCAGTATCAGAACGGCACCACCTACGGCAGCCAGGGCGGTTACAACACCTTCGACGTAGGCACCGACTGGACTCTCTGCGAGTACACCTTCAAGATCACTGATTATGATGACGTGAACCGCATCATCCTCAACTTCGGCCAGGTAGGCGGCAAATACATCATCGACGATATCCGCTTCGGCGAATACAAGGAGCCGGCTCCCGATCCGATGACCAACGTGATGGTAGGCGACGACTCCGACTTCGAGGGCGGTACGCTCGGCAAATGGAGTTCCTGGGGCGGCAACAAGGAATCGGCCGAGGCCGTACAGGGTGCCGGCAAAGACGGTTCCTACGGCATGGTGCTCAAGAACAAGGGCGACGGCAACGCATGGGACGCTCAGTGCGCATACACTTTCGACACTCCGCTGAAGCAGAACGTGGCCTATATCATCCAGTTCGACGCCAAGTCCGACACGGGCGCCGGCGAGCTGCAGTTCCAGTATCAGAACGGCACCTCCTACGGCAGCCAGGGCGGCTACAATACGTTCAACGTAGGCACCGACTGGGTACGCTGCGAATATGAATTCACCATCGCAGACTACGACGACGTGGACCGCATCATCCTCAACTTCGGCAAGGTGGGCGGCACATACAACATCGACAACATCAAGTTCGGCGAGAAGACCGCTGCCGCCAAGAAACGCGGATGGCGCGCCGCTTCCTTCCACTACGAGCTGAAGTCCGCGGCCGAGAAGCGCGAGATCCTGCTCAACTACATGGAGGAATGGATCAAGGAAGCCATGACTCACGTCGATGTCTGCACGTCGTGGGATGTGATCAACGAGCCTATCGACGACAACACCAAGTGGCGCGGTTTCGACGGCGCGTTCATGTGGGACGAGGAAGAACCCGACCAGGCTCCCGAGGAAAGCACCGAGAAGGGCCTCAACCTGAACTGGAAGTCCGACCACTGGTACTGGGGTACGTTCATCGGCAAGGACTACGGTGCCAAGGCATTCGAGTTCGCCGCCAAGTACAACAAAAACGGCGCCAAGCTGTTTGTCAACGACTATAACCTGGAGACCAGCCCCTCCAAGCTGAAGGCCCTGATTGAGTTCGTACAGTACATCGACAACAACGGTGGCCACGTGGACGGTATCGGAACCCAGATGCACGTAGGCAAGAGCATCACCAAAGAGCAGGTTGACGCCATGTTCAAGACCCTGGCCGCCACCGGCAAGCTGGTGCGCATCACCGAGCTTGACGTGGCCCTGGGCACAGCGACTCCCTCCGCAGGCGAGATGCAGACCCAGTCCGACATCTACCAGATGATCATCACCTCATACTTCGAGAACGTTCCCGAGGCTCAGCGCAGCGCCATCACCATGTGGGGCGTCAGCGACAAGCCCAACGAGCACGAGTACTGGCTGAAGGACAACTCGCCCAACATCTGGGACGCCAATTATGCCCGTAAGACAGCATACAAGGGCGTATGCGACGGTATCGCCGGGAAGGACATCTCCGTGGACTTCAACGGCGACGAGTGGAAGAACGTAGTCGAGACCGAAGACGAAAAATAATCATTCTGCACTTTACACAGTGGCGGAGGGGGTTGCCCCTCTCCGTCACACCAACTAAAAAATCATTACTTGGAAGCCGACCGGCTTCCGGCCATGATACTCATGAAACATCTTATACCTTACATACTTACCCTGGGAGCGCTGGCTACGCCATGCGCCGCAGAAGCCGCAGTGGCGCTTAGCGACGGGAAAGCTCCGCAGCTGTGCGTGAACGGCCGGCCGATGCTGATTCTCGGCGGCGAGCTGGGCAACAGTTCCGCGTCGTCGCCTCAGGACATAAAGGCTATATTCCCGAAGCTGAAACGGATGAACCTCAACACTGTGCTGACGCCAGTGTACTGGGACCTTACGGAGCCGCAGGAGGGCAAGTTCGATTTCACGCTCGTTGATGCCGCGATAGAGGAGGCGCGCCGCAACGACCTCAAGCTTGTATTCCTGTGGTTCGGAGCCTGGAAGAATTCAATGAGCTGCTACGCCCCGGCATGGTTCAAGGCCGACACCAGGCGGTTTCCGCGCGCCGTCACTGCCGACGGAAAACCGCTGGAGATAGCCTCGGCGTTCTCGCCCGAGGTGTTGCAGGCCGACAACCGCGCGTTCGGGCAGCTGATACGCCACATCAACGAGGTGGACACGGACGATACCGTGCTGATGATTCAAGTGGAGAACGAAATAGGTATGCTTGAGAATGCACGCGACCATTCCGCCTCGGCACGCAAGGAGTATGCCAAGGGTGTTCCCGCCGAACTCACCGCTTTCCTGAAAAAGAACAGGAACAGCCTTGATCCGGCTTTGGCACAGCGATGGAAAGATCACGGCTCGAAGATGTCCGGCTCGTGGACCGAGGTATTCGGCGACGATGTATATACCGACGAATACTTCATGGCGTGGAACTACGCCAAGTATGTAGAGCACTTGGCCAAGACGGCCCGGGAACTGACGTCGCGCCCGCTCTACGTCAACGCCGCCATGAACAGCCGCGGCCGCAAGCCCGGCGAATACCCCTCGGCCGGCCCCCTTGCCCACCTCAAGGACATCTGGCATGCCGGCGCACCGACCATCGACTTCCTCTCCCCCGACCTTTACGACAAAGGTTTCACCGACTGGGTGGCAAAGTATGCGCTCCCCGACAACGTGCTGTTCATACCCGAAATCAGACGCGGTGCCGGCAATGCCGCACAGGCGCTCTATGTGCTGGGCGAACATGACGCCATAGGTCTCAGCCCCTTTTCCATCGAGAACGGCAGCGACTCTCCCTCCGACCCGAATGTGCGCGGATACGCAATGATAGCCGAGGCCGCGCCTCTGATCCTGCAGCATCAAGACAAGGGCACGATGCGCGGAATGTACTTCGACAACGATTCCACTTCACGAATATATACCGACGGCGACCTGCGCATCACAGCCTCGCATTACTTCACCCTCCCGTGGGACCCGCGCGCCACCGACGGTTCCGTATGGCCCGAGACAGGCGCGGTGCTGATCAAAACCGCTCCTGACGAATACATCTTAGCCGGCTCGGGCGTGGTGCTTAAATTCGAGCATCAGAGCGAGAGCGAGGCCGTGCGCAAACTTGGCGAGGATGGATTTCTCGATTCGGGCAGCGACCGCACTCCCGACTCCAAATGGCGTGGCAAGCAGCGCGTCGGTCTGGCCGAGGTGGCCGAAGTCACCGTGTCGCCCGACGGCAGGACGTTCACTCCCGTAAGATACTTCAACGGCGACGAGACACATCAGGGTCGCCACGTGCGCATAGGCGTTGACGACTTCAAGATACTCCGCGTCAAGCTTTACCGCTACTGACACGGATTTACCGGAAAAATTCAAAACACACAATGGATAATACAATCGAAATGCAAGCTCCCGTCACCGCACGGGAGGATTCCTCCAAGGGATTCTACAAACTCTCGTGGCTGCAGCGGATCGGATTCGGCTCGGGCGACCTGGCCCAGAATCTGATTTACCAGACCATCAGCATGTACCTGCTGTTCTTCTACACCAACGTCTACGGTCTCGCTCCCGAAGTGGCCGCCATCATGTTCCTCATAGTCCGCATCGTGGACGTGATATGGGATCCGTTGGTGGGAACGTTCGTCGACAAGCACGACCCCCGCTGGGGCAAATACCGCTCCTACCTGCTGCTGGGCGGCATCCCGCTGACAGGCTTCGCGCTGCTCTGCTTCTGGAACGGATTCTCCGGCTCGCTGCTCTATGCCTACATCACATACGTGGGTCTGTCCATGTGCTATACGCTGGTCAATGTGCCTTACGGCGCGCTGAACGCCTCGCTGACACGCGACACGCAGGAGGTCACCATCCTTACCTCCGTGCGCATGTTCATGGCCAACATCGGCGGTCTGGCCGTCGGCATGGGTATTCCGATCGTGCTGAAACTGTTCGACCCCTCGGAGACCACCGACCTCTCCAGCAGCGACTCCGCATGGTTCATCACAATGGGCATATACGGTCTGACGGGCCTGGCCCTGCTGGTGTTCTGCTTCTCGCAGTGCCGCGAGCGCGTGGTGATGGCCAAGAGCGAGACCGAGAACGTCAAGGTGTCCGACCTCTGGGTGGAGTTCGTGCGCAACAAGCCCCTGCGCATCCTGGCGTTCTTCTTCATCACCGCCTTCGCCATGATGGCCATCGGCAACGCCGCCGGAGCATATTACATCAACTACAACATGCAGGGCACTGCCGAGGAACTGTCCATATTCATGGGCCTCGGTTCAATCCCGGCCTTCATATTCATGCCTATGGTTCCGGCCATCAAGAAGCGCATCGGCAAGAAGGGAATGTTTTACGTGTTCCTGATGACGGCCATCGTCGGCATGGCCATGCTTTACGCAGTGTCGATGGTTCCGGCGTTCAAGGACCAGATGTGGATTGTGTATGTGGCGCAGTTCATCAAGTCCACGGGCGTTATCGTGGCCACCGGCTACATGTGGGCGCTTGTGCCTGAGGTAATCTCGTTCGGCGAATACACTACCGGGCGCCGCATATCGGGTATCGTGAACGCCCTGACCGGTATCTTCTACAAGGCCGGCATGGCCCTTGGCGGCGTGGTGCCCGGCTTCGTCTTAGCTTTCGTAGGCTTCAACAAGGACGCCGCCGTGCAGACTCCATTAGCAGAACAGGGTATTCTCTGGCTTGTGGCCGTGATTCCCGCTATCCTGCTTGGCGTGGCCATAATGATTATCTCGCGTTATGACCTCGACGACGACAAGATAGACCGCATCAACGCCGAAATCGAAGCCCGTCACAAAAAACAGTAATCCCAATCACCACAATATTCCGATACTCCCAATGAAATCCCACTCTATCATAGCCGCTGCCGCGTTGGCAATCCTCGCCGCCGGCTGCAAGCAGGCTGAAACACCTGCCGAACCTGGCCTTAAAGATGTGTTCGGCGACAAGTTCCTCATCGGAGCCGCCATTAACGTAAACCAGTCGAACGGCACCGACACCCTCGGCGTGGCCGCCATCAAGAAGCACTTCAACGCCATCGTGGCCGAGAATTGCATGAAATGCGAGGAAATACATCCCGCCGACGGCAAGTATTTCTGGGACGATGCCGACCGCTTCGTCAAGTTCGGCGAGGAGAACGGCATGGCCATCACGGGTCACTGCCTGATATGGCACTCGCAGATGGCTCCGTGGTTCACGAAAGATTCCATAGGCAACCTTGTGGACGCCGAGACCATGAAACAGCGCATGAAGGAGCATATCTCCACCATCATGGGGCGTTACAAAGGACGCATCCGGAGCTGGGACGTGGTGAACGAGGCCATAGAGGGCGACGGCTCGTACCGTCAGAGCGACTTCTATAAGATCCTCGGCCCGGAATACATTCCGTTGGCATTCCAATATGCGCATGAGGCCGACCCGGACGCCGAGCTGATCATCAACGACTACGGCATGAACAGTCCGGCCAAGCGTGACGCATACGTGCGCATCGTAAACGACATGAAGAAGCGCGGCCTGCGCGTGGACCAAATCGGAATGCAGAGCCATACCGGCATGGATTATCCCGACCTGAAGGAATACGAGGAATCGCTGAAGGCATTCGCCGGAACCGGCTGCAAGGTGGCGATCACCGAATGGGACATGAGCGCGCTACCCACCATCAATACGGGCGCAAACATCTCTGAAACCGAGGAGTATAACAAGCTGCTGAACCCCTACCCCGAGGCATTGCCCGACAGCGTGTCCGACTTATGGAACGCCCGCATGGACTCCGTGATGTCCATATTCCTGCGTAACGCCGACAAGATAGCCCGCGTAACGGCGTGGGGCGTCAGCGACGGCGATTCCTGGAAGAACGACTGGCCCATGAAGGGTCGCCGCGAGTATCCACTGCTGCTCGACCGTAAATATAATCTCAAGCCGTTCCTCAACAAATACATTGAGGAATACAAGGCCGACAAAATGAAATAACCGTCATAAAACAAGCTATGAAAGCAACGAAAAGATACCTATTTCCCGCCGACTATATGGCCGATCCGTCGGTGCACGTATTCAACGGCAAGATATATATCTATCCCTCGCACGACAACGACGACGCCAAGTGCGAGAACGACAACGGCGACCAGTACGTGATGCGCGACATGCACGTGCTCAGCACCGACGACCCGATGAACGGCCTTGTCGTCGACCACGGCCGGGCTCTTGACATAACCGACATTCCCTGGGCCGGACGCCAGCTGTGGGACTGCGACTGCGCCGAGAAGGACGGCAAGTATTACCTCTACTTCCCGTTGAAGGACAAGAACGACATCTTCCGCATCGGCGTGGCGATATCCGACCGTCCCGAGGGTCCGTTCGTGCCTCAGCCCGACCCCATCCGCGGCAGCTATTCCATGGATATCTGCGTATTCCAGGAGGACGGCAAGTATTACCTGTACTTCGGCGGTCTGTGGGGCGGGCAGCTGCAGCGCTACAAGGACAACAAGGCGCAGGAGAACGCCTATCTGCCCGAGGGCAAAGAGCCGGCGCTGCCCAGCCGCGTGGTGCGCCTGACGGACGACATGCTGCAGTTTGCCGAGGAACCGCGCCCCGTGGTGGTTGTGGACGAGGAGGGCAATCCTCTCGCCGCCGACGACCCGCACCGCTTCTTTGAGGCAAGCTGGCTGCACAAGTACAACGGCAAGTATTACTTCTCATATTCCACCGGCGACAGCCATCTGCTCTGCTACGCCATCGGCGACAGCCCTTACGGACCCTTCACATACAAGGGCGTAATACTCACACCGGTAGTAGGCTGGACCACCCACCACTGCATCGTGGAGTACAAGGGGAAATGGTATCTGTTCCATCACGACGCGGCGCCAAGCGGAGGCCGTTCGTGGCTGCGCAGCCTGAAGGTGTGCGAGTTAGAGTATGACGAAAACGGTCTGATCAAAACCATCGACGGCATCGACGAATGAAGCATCTGACGACACTGGCATTATCGGCGTGTCTGGCCGCGGCATCGTTCGCGGCCGGACACGCCCCTACACCGGCCGAATCGGCGTTCCCGGGCCGACCGCACTTCGAACGCCGCATCCTCAACCATTGGGACAACCTGGACGGCACCATCGAGCGTGGATATGCCGGCCGTTCCCTGTGGCAATGGGACCAGCTGCCCGACTCCGTATCGCCGAGATACGAGGAGTATGCCCGCCTGATTTCATCTATGGGCATCAACGGCACGGTGTTGAACAATGTCAATGCCAATTCCCGCATCCTTTCGCACGAATATCTGCCCAAAGTCGCGGCCATAGCCGACGTGCTGCGCCCTTACGGCATCAGGGTGTATCTGTCGGCCAATTTCGCAGCTCCCATGCAGCTTGACTCACTTCCGACCGCCGACCCGCAGAACAAGCGCGTGGCCCGGTGGTGGAAGCGGAAAGCCGACGAGATCTATAAGCTGATACCCGACTTCGGGGGATTCTTAGTAAAGGCCAATTCCGAAGGTCAGCCCGGTCCGTGCGATTTCGGACGCACCCACGCACAGGGAGCCAACATGATGGCACGCGCCCTGAGGAAGCATGGCGGTATCGTGATGTGGCGCGCTTTCGTCTACTCCCCTTCCGACCCCGACCGCGCGAAGCAGGCCTACGCAGAGTTCAAACCGTTGGACGGAAAATTCGATTCCAACGTCATAGTACAGGTCAAGAACGGCCCCATCGACTTCCAGCCCCGCGAGCCGGTCAGCCCCCTGCTGCTCGACATGCCGGGCACCACCCTGATGCCGGAGCTGCAGATTACCCAGGAATACTTAGGCCACAGCAACCACCTTGCGTACCTTGCGCCGATGTGGCAGGAATTTTTCGAGACAGCCAACCCCGATCGTTACGATGCCATAGCCGGCGTGGCCAACATAGGCGATGCTGCCAATTTTACGGGACATCCATTCGGCCGTGCCAACCTATACGCATTCGGCCGCATGGCGTGGGATCCTACCCTTTCGTCCGACTCGATAGCAGACGAATGGATTGTACGGGACCTCGGCGTCTCCGAACCGGTCATAAAAACCAAGATCAAAGACATCATGCTGCGTTCGCGCGAGGCGGTGGTGGACTATATGATGCCCATGGGGCTGCATCATCTGTTCGCCTGGGGTCATCATTACGGGCCGGAACCGTGGTGCGACATCCCCGGCGCGCGTCCCGACTGGATGCCGAGCTATTACCACCGCGCCGACTCCACAGGCATCGGTTTCGACCGCTCCCCTTCCGGCAGCGCCGCCACGGCACAGTATCCCGACTCGTTGGCCAGGCTATATGCCGACCCCGAGACTTGCCCCGAGAATCTGATTCTATGGTTCCATCATCTGCCGTGGGACTATAAACTGAAAAGCGGCGACACGGTATGGACCGCCCTGTGCCGTCACTATGAGCGCGGCTATCAGACTGCCCTTGATATGCTGCGCGATTGGGACAGCCTGAAGCCTTATTTCGAATCCAACGGCAATTTGGATTTGTGGCAGGACGTGCAGCGGCGGATGCACACACAGGTGCGCGACGCGCAATGGTGGAAAGAGGCATGTCTGCTATATTTCGCCACGTTCCATTCGCTGCCTATGCCCGGTTTCGTCACGCCGGCGGTACATACCCTTGACGAGCTGGAAGAGGTAAACCTCGGCATAGACAACTATACCTGTCCGTCGCCTGAACTGCTTAATTCAGTGCGATAACGATTATATGCACTGTTAATTAACAATTGATACCGTGTGCAACGAGATTTGTATCAATGTGAGGCAAAATAGTATTAATATTTATACACTAAAACCTATAATTTTGTACCGAAGATTTAACCTTAAAAACTTCGACACAATATAGACACATAATCTGACTGACCTTTAAGAATCATAAACCCGCGATAACAACACACATCAATAATTACTCAAACAAAACATTATGATCAAACAATTACTTAGCGCAGCTGCCCTGGCAGCCATGGCATTGAGCGTCAATGCCGCAGAAGTAACGCTGTGGGAGGGCGAATGCAACTTCGGCACAGCCTGGGCATCCGATGCATCGTTCGCAATCGGCGCTTCCGACCTGAACGTTCTCGGCAATGAGACTGCTGTTCTGAAGCTGTATTACACGTTGGACTCGGCATGTGAATACTGGCAGTTCAAGCCCTGTTCGAACGGCGATGGCTGGACACCCCTTGCAGTGGCCGCCGAACTCGGCAACGATTATAGCTGTATCACCGTAAATGCCGGCACGACTTCCTACGAGCTGCCTCTTGGGGCAGCCGACATCGCCACCATCAAGGCCAACGGACTGCGTATGCAGGGCTATGGCATGACAATGACCAAAGTCACCACCGACACCGACAAGGAGATTGACCCCAATGTACTTTGGGAGGGTGAACTTGAATTCACTGGCTGGGACGTACACGGCGCAGAAGTGGCTCAGAGCAAAGTAAAGGCCGGTGACATACTGACCTATACATTCTCTAACGCCGGTTCAGACAGCGAGGCTCTCCTCAAGGCATCCGACTGGAGTAATCTGCTCGGTACTACCAAAATTGTCCGTAACGTCATGGAAAAGGGCAAAGTTGAAGTTGGTGTCACTCAGGAAATGATTGACGACTGCGGCGGCAAGTTCTTCCTGCAGGGTATAGGCAACTTCGTTGTGACCAAGATTGAGAAAACCGGCACATTCGATCCCAAAGGCGTAGTGGTTTACGGTAGTCGCAAATCCTCCATTTCCATATTTGCCGTTATCCCCGAGGGTACAACCAAGATTGCCGCTGATTTCAACGAAGCTCCTGAATGGTTCCAGCTCTGCAATAGTACATGGGAACCTCAGGAATTCCCCTACGAGGCTTCCAACGACGGTAAAACCATCACTTGGACAATCACTCCGGAATTTATCGCAGATGTCGCATCTACCGAGGAATTCGTTATCAACGCCGGCATCCAAAACATTGGAAACGAAAGTAGCCGTACCGTTAACTTGCTGAAGGTTTACTATCCCTCCGATGAGTCCGGCATCGCCGGTATCGCTGCCGAGAAGAAGATCGTGAACGTCTATGACCTGGCAGGTCGCGTGGTTCGCCACAACATCGACTCCGCCAACGCTGTCAACGGCCTGGCAAAAGGCATCTATATCGTCAACGGCAAGAAAGTGCTGGTGAAGTAATCCCGCATACAGAGCCTGCCTCGGAGAGGCTGTTTTTCATTAACCCCACGATGGCTGGAGGGCGCGAAGCGTTCCGACAGCCTTCGTGGGGTGTCTCATGTCTTATGACAGCTTGGTCGGAGACCATGCCGCTGTACTGCCATTCATATCACTACATTGTCCATACCATAGGCCAGAGACATGGTCTCCGACCAAGCGGTGTTCTTACGTCCTTGTCCCCACGAAGGCCGGCGCCAGCTAACGCTGTCCCCGTCCATCGTGGGGTTATTGAGAAACATGGTCTCCGACCAAACGGTGCCATAACCTTATACTATTTTTTCTTAAAAATCGCCACCGAAACGCCTCATAGCTCCAACAAGAGGCTTATTTCCACCCCTGAAAGGCATTTCGTACTATTCCGCACATTTTTCTATTACGTCAATTTTTGTTAATTTTGTAATCGACACGTGATTATTCAGGAACAATAACACGATACTTACGACACTACCGCATACCATGTCAAGGTTTAGACTCACGGTTTATACCCTTATGATACTGACGGTTATCGGTTGCAGACGCGATGACCGCCAGACCAGCCTGTACGAAAGTTTCGGACAGGAAGTGGCCGATGTACTTGAACGCGGACATATAGATTCCGCGATGATGATAATAGAAACACACAAACGCATGGCTGTCGAGGCCGGAGATTCCGATGCATTCTACGGCGCCCTGATCCAGCAGGCCATCGCATCTTATTACGGGGGCCGTCAGACGGAGCTATTGCGAGAGCTCGATTCAATCGACGGTTATCTGGCCAGGGTCCCCCGCACGCCGCTGCGCCGTCTGCTTCAGGGGAAAGTCCATTCCTCGCGCGCAGGGTATTACACACGCTTCACCTATAACCCTGACTCCAACATCTACTATTACAAACAGGCCATCAAGGAATTCGCCGGCCTGAAAGACCCCGCCACCCAATCTGACGCTTATTTCAACTTAGCGGGGGCCTATCGCAACAATGGCAATTACGACCTCAGCGCCCATTGGTTCGGCCGCGCAATCCAGGTAGCGGACTCCGCAGGTCTGCCTGACCGATACAGAGTGCCGCAGTACATCGGTCTCGCCTCAAATTATACCGAACTGCTCGACTTCGACCAGAGCCGCAAATGGTGGGACCGGGCCGCCGAGTATCTGCCGGCAATGTCGGCCGACGACCGCTTCCATTACCTCAACAACCGGGGACACGACTACTTCGTGCAGAAAAAGTATCCCGAATCACTGCGTCTGTTCCTGCAGCTTGACTCTTTCCTGACGGACAGGCCGGAACTGGAATGGGAGCGCAATTTCTGCCGCGCCAACCTGACCGACCTTTACCTGCATTCCGGCCAGGACGTCAAGGCCGATTCGCTGCTGAAACTAACCGAAGATTATTTCACCAACGTTCAGCCCAGCGAATATGTGCAGGAGCATCTGCGCACACAGCGGTTGCAACTGGAGAACATGCGTGGCCATTACAGCAATGTGTCGGCCATGCTGTCAGACTGGAAGTCGCGCAACGCCTCCCTTCGTCCCGAGCAGGTGCACGAACGCCTGGAATTCGTACGCGATTATTACGCCGCCACGGGCCAGTGGCGACAGGCCCTGGACGCGATGCGGCAATACACCCAGTACGAGGACTCCATCCGCAACTACGCACTGCGCATGAGCGCTTCGGAACGCCAGATGCGTTTTGAACGCGATTCCCGGATCATGGCCATGTCCAAAGACCTGGAGATGCATAAGAAACTGCTGACACGCGACTATGTGGTGGGAGCCATATCGCTCGTAGTGATAGTACTGCTTGTGATAGTGATGGTACAGATGCGCCGCATGGCGCGTCACCGCGAGGAACGCATGCTGCACCGCATCATGGACCTGCGGCTCGAGGCCCTGAGGGCTCGGATCAATCCGCACTTCATCTACAACATACTGAACCACGAGATAGTCCGCCGCGAACAAGGCCTCCCCTCTCATCTCGATGCGCTTGTGCGTCTGCTGCGCCGCCAGTCGGTAATCGTTTCGGAGGTGTATGTGTCGCTGGCCGAGGACCTGGATTTCGTGGACGACTATGTCTCGCTCGAATCGGACAGAACCTCCGTCCCGGTATCATACAATAAATCGATAGCCGATGGTGTCGAGCTGGACAAAGTTTTCCTTCCATCCATGGTGCTGATGATTTTCGTTGAGAATGCCTTCAAGCATGGATTCGCCTCACTGCCTGAATCCCAGCCCAGAATTCTCGACATAAATGTGCGGCGCGACAACGGAACCTATGTGATAGACGTGCTGAACAACACCGCGCCCGACGCAGTGCCCTGCTGCGACTCCACGCGCCAGGGTCTGAAGATCGTGGCCAATCTGCTGCAGATCATCAACGAAAAGAAACGTGCGCAGATGCGATTCGAATTGGAGCCCTGCACCCTCCGCGACGGACTCAACGGATACCGCGCCTCCCTGTTCATCCCCACTGACTTCAATTTCAACATTCATGGCTGACACTACCCCCAAGACCCGCGTGCTTATAGTTGATGACGACGCTCCCTCGCGTCAGATCGTGGCAAAAGACCTGACAAACTTCGACTGGGTCGAAGTCTGCGGAACCGTCTCAGGGGCCAGACAACTGCTTAGCGCGGCGTCTGCCCTCAAACCCGACCTGATATTCCTTGACATCGAACTGGACGACCAGTCAGCCCTTGACTTCATACCACGCCTTAAGACAGTGGTGTCCCGGGACTGCAAGATAGTATTCTATACCACCTACAACAAGTACCTGATGCAGGCTCTGCGCATGGAGGCCTTCGATTTCCTGCTCAAGCCATACGATACGTCGGAGCTGGAACTGATCATGAACCGTTACCGCATGGCCATGTCGGGCAAAGGTCAGGTCTCCGATCCGGCCGAACGCCTCTCGTCGTCGCATTTCATTCCGGGCGCACCGGCAGGAATTTCCGTTACCACCATCACCAACGACCGGATGATACTGTTTCCCAAGGATATAGTATTCTTCCGCTACGACACCGACCGCAAGCTGTGGGAAGTGGTGCTCAACACCCTGCAGCACATAATACTGAAACGGAACACCACTGCCGACACCATTCTGAAATATGGCCCGCAGTTCGTGCGCACCCACAAAAGTTACATCGTGAACGTGGCCTATATCTCCATGATCTCGGGCAACGAATGCCGGCTTGTGCCTCCCTACCACGACCTGTCGCCTATCAAGATCAGCAAGGTGTACCGCGCCCAGCTTCTCGACCTTTTCTACGATTTGTAACGCCGGGGCACATACCACATTATCGATTTTTCACGTTATAATACGGGCACACCCCCTGCCCGGGATGCTCCCTATGTATCATAATAACCCGTCATGAAATTCCTGAATAAAATAAATCTACAAATCGGATATTTTATATTTTCAGTATTCACGTTATGGCTAATCCTGATTCTGTATACGATTGATATTGAGTTAAAAGTCAGATTATTCTACAACGTAATTTATTTAATAGGAGACGCATGCCTGATTTTGTCTCCCCTATGGTTGTTGGGACGCAAGAGTCGCTGGTATTCGATACCGGTAATCTGGCTGATATCCATCTACCTCATGGCTTCGGCAGTCTATTTCAAATACTGGGGCAACCTATTGCCCCTCGGGTCCATTTTCGATTCATCGAACTGGAATCACTTTGTGTTCGAAAGTGCCTGGCATAAGATCAATTGGCAGGATGTTGTAATAATCCTCGTCGCGGCGATTTATACTGTCCTTTCCTTAGTATGCAAGACAAAGACGCCTACAAAATCATCGCTTCCCAACAAATACAGAATCACAGGATTTTTCGGATCCATAATGGTATGGATGTTCGCCATGGTAGTGGATTATGTGCATATGGTCAGATACACTCGATGGTTTAATAATGAATATTCTACAGAAACCACTTGCAATCTCGACTCATATCTGAATGACAGAATCAGGCCATGGGTCAGTGCGGACTCAAGCTGTTCGTTCAACTCAGGACTGGTGTGGTATCTTGCAAGGCAATTCAACTACATCAGGCTCGCTCACAATAGATTAGAGCTGTCGGATAGACAGAAAGAAGAACTAAAGGAAACATTATCAAGACGATCGGCCACTACTGCATTGACTGACAGCGTCACGGCCCGCATCATGTCCGACAATAAAGATAAAAACTTGATCTTTATTATCGTCGAATCGCTAAACGCCGAGGAAATAGGCCATAAAATCGATAACCGGAGCATAACACCCATATTGGATTCCCTGATTAACGCGCAGGGAACCATAGCGGCGACTTTCATGATGCCCCAGATCAAATCGGGAGGATCAAGCGACGGTCAACTGATTTATAATACCGGTCTGCTTCCTGTTGAATCAGGTATCACAGTACAGCAATATGACAAAAACCGGTATCTTTCGCTTGCAGAAATATTAAATAAGAAACATTCCGCAGAGTTTATCGTAGAAGACGGCAACCTTTGGAATCATCGCACTACGACCAAGTCGTTCGGATATGACAAATTATTCGAAATGAATGACCTGAAGACCGCAGGGCTTTACAGTAATGAGATGGGGGCAGACCATGCCATATTCACATTCGCCTTGAGGCATCTTAAGGATATGTCACTACCTTTTTATGCTGAAATCACCACTTTGTCGATGCATTATCCTTTCGATGACAAGGGCGTCCCCGGCTTAGAGAATGGCATAGCCAATATCAATACAGAGCAACGGTATCAGCTTTCACTAAAATACTTCGACACGGAATTAGGCCGGTTCCTCAATAATCTTAAACGCCTGGGTCTTTACGACAATTCGATTATCATAATTGCTTCGGACCATGACACCGAGTATAAAGTTAATATTCGCGGCAAACATCCCATCTGTTTCATCGCGCTCAATACGGGCATGACGAAGCACATCACCACGCGCACATGGCAGGCAGACGTATTCCCTACCATCCTCGATATAATGGGTATGGACAATACAGCCGGCTATCGCGGTCTTGGACACTCGCTGCTGTCCGACTCCATTCCCGAGCGTGACGACGCCTACTGGACTACGATCCGTGGAGTCTCCGACCGGATAATCCGCTCCGATTATTTCAATCTGAATTGAACTTCATCAGTCTCTGTCCCTACTCGGCATGCTCTATCCGGTCGGGATGGAACACGATGGCGGATTCAGACACGCCTGCTGCCAGGAAATAACCTAAGCACATATCCCCCTCGAACATGCGCGGGCCGTTGCTGTCGGACGATATGGCGTTCAGATAGTCGTAGAATGCCTTTGAGACATGAGCCACCGTGACGCGTACTTCGTCACCGTCCACAAGAAGGTCGTCCTCGTCTTCCGCCGACTCGTCCTTACGGGTCGTGTTCACAGTATCATACAGGATGCCGTCTACGGACCTGTCGTCACTGATGGTGCTCCATTTATAGAACTCGCCGTTGCGGTATATCCGGATCCAGTAACAGTCGCCGTAGGCCGTGGGATCGCAGTCGGCGAACGCCACCTGCAGCGCCGCCACGTCATCGTACGGCATCGAAATCCATTTGAACTCCAGTCCTTCTATCTTCGGCGCCCGGCGCATCAGGGACGCGGACGTGTATTCCTTCCCGTCGCGGCTGACGGTCAGGCTGTAGTCGTGGCCCGGCACTCCGGGAACTTCCGAGCGGTAATGCCCCCGGTCGTCTGCCGTAAGCACAGTGCTTTCATCCGTACTAAGGTCACGGAGCGTCACCTGCGCGTCAGTGAGGCAGGTACGGTCCATCGGTTCGTCCATCGGCGTGGTCAGCCGTATGGTGACGTCCGCGCCGCTTTCCGTCAACGTGCCCTCTATCACGGTCAACGCCTCTATGTCGTGATACTTGAAGTCAAGTTCCTTCTCGCATCCTGCAACCGACACGGCCATCGTCACGCTTACGAAAGCCAATGCGGTTTTATATATCAGGGTATGAATCTTCATCTCTTAAAACTTTAATGTGTATGACACCGATGGAATGAGGCCGTACAGCGACTGCTGCACAGCCCGCGTACCCGAAGGCTTCGAGGGGTCGTCCTCAAAATACACCACGTATGGATTGTAATGGCAATAGGCGTTATAGACGCCGAACGACCATTCGTAAGTGAATTTTCTGCCTGTGTGCCGATACGTGGCCGAGAGGTCGAGCCTATGGGTGTCGGGAGTACGGTAACCGTTGCGTTCCGAATAATAATAGCAGGTCACGCCCGACAGTTCATACTTCACGTCGGGGGCCGTAAGAGGCTGTCCGGAACTGTACACCCACGAACCCGACACGTTCCATCGGTCGTTGAACTGATAGATGGCGGTAACGGTGAAGTCATGGCGCCGGTCGTTGCCGGCCGCGTACCAACGCCCGTTGTTGATACCCTCGATGCGCGACTGCGTCCTGGACAGTGTGTACGACACCCATCCTGTGAGGCGTCCGGTGTTTTTGCGGAACATCAGTTCAAGCCCGTAGCTGCGTCCCTTGCCGCCGAGGATGATGCCTGCGGGATTGATGGCGGAGAACATGCCGCATCCATCGCGGTAGTCGTACACGTTGGCCATAGCCTTGTAATAGCATTCCGCGCTCCAGTCGAAATCCCCCGATGGCGTCGCGCCGTTATAACCCACGCTGTACTGCGTGCTCCGTTCCGGTTTCACCTCGGCGGACGTAAGCACGTACCGGTCGAATGGGAAACTGGTGGTGTTGGCACGCAGCGCATGAAGGTTCTGCGTGGCGATTCCGACCCCGGCCTTCAGATTATGGTTTGCGTCGATGCTGTATTTAAGGCTCACGCGCAGCTCGATGTCCACGTATGTCTTCGATCTGAATTCCGGCTGCGGTTCGGTCAGGGCCGCGAAACTGTTCAGTCTGTGTCCGCCGAGCGAAGTAAAGGCGTTGAGCCTTATCCCCGCCTCGGCAGCGAAATGGCTTCCGAACTCTCCGGTATAGTTCACCCACAGGGCGTTCTGGACTCCGCCGCGTATATCGCGCTGGCGATGTCCGTTCACCTTCATGTCGGCCGACTTGACCCGCAGCAGCTGCGACCTGACGCCAAACTCAAGACCCTGGCTTTCGGCCACATCATACCCCGCGCTCCAGTTCAGCGAATAGTCGCGGACATATTGATTCAGACGCTGGTCGGTATTCATCACGGTCATTTCCATGGTGGGATAATAATGCGTGAAGCTTCCCGTGGTCTCGAACCGCCATCGGTCGCCGGCGTGAGTGCGCCACAACAGCGACGCGCCGAGATTGCCCCAGCGCATTCCCATCACTTTCTTTATCGCCATGTTATCGCGCCCCGTCATGAACGACAGGTCGAGACAGTCGCCCTGACGCGGAATGTACCTTATCTTGCCCGTGACGTCATAGAAATTCATGATTGTCTTACGGTATTGCGGCACCATCTGCAGGAAGGCGTCGACATACGAGCGGCGGGCGGTGACGGCGAACGACAGTCTGTTTTTCACGATCGGTCCCGCGGCCTTGATCTTGGCCATGAGCAGGCCCACGGTCAGCGAGCCGTGATAGGCGTTCATATTGCCGGGAGCCAGGTCGGTCTCGAGCACCGACGAAGTGGCGCCTCCGTAACAGGCGGGGATAGGCCCTTTGAACAGTGTGGCGCGCGACACGGCGTCGGAATTGAAGGTGGAGAATATGCCCATCACGTGCGACGGATTGTACAGCGTGATGCCGTCCAGAAGCACTAAGTTCTGTGACGAGGTGCCTCCGCGCACCTCGAATCCACCGCCTCCTTCGCCCTCGCTGTGGACGCCCGGCATCAGCGACAGCGAACGCAGCAGGTCGTTTTCGCCCAACATCGCCGGGGTCTGGGCCAGCTTAGACAGTTCCAGCCGCTCCATACCCGCCCGGATCTCGCGGATGCGCTGGTGCGCCGAAGTCCCCGTCACCGTCACCTCCTCCAGATAACTGACATGAAGCGTGTCGTCCACGGCTTCGGGTTCAGCACCCGCCGCTACGGCCGAGCAAAGCAACATGGCAGCCGATATAAGGATCTTAATGTTCATGCGTGGAATTGTTTTACACTGCAAAGTTAATAATTCTGAGCCGAAATGCCGTAATAATTAAGCTCCCCTACTCCCATATTGCCGGCGACTGACCATTTTTCCCTTATTTCATACCTTTTTCCCCGACTGAGCCCCATGCGGTTTAACATTATCGCTTACCATCCGTTGTATTATTAGATTGGATAAAAATACTGATAAATGATAAACCTGTCACAACTCAGCTCGCCCAAGGACCTTAAGGAGATGGATGCGAGCCAGCTGAACCTGCTCAGCAATGAACTACGTGCCGTATTGCTGAAGAAACTGTCGGCCCGCGGAGGCCATGTAGGACCCAACTTAGGTGTGGTGGAGGCCACCGTGGCACTGCACTATGTATTCGATGCGCCGAAGGACAAGATTGTGTTCGACGTGTCGCATCAAAGCTACGTACACAAGATGCTGACAGGCCGCATCAAGGCTTTCCTCGACCCGGCCGACTACAGCGACGTCACGGGATACACCGACCCCAAGGAAAGCCCATACGACCTGTTTGAGGTTGGCCACACGTCTACATCGATCTCGCTGGCCACCGGTCTGGCCAAAGCCCGCGACCTGCAGGGCGGACACGAGAACGTGGTGGCGTTCATCGGTGACGCCTCGCTTGGCGGCGGCATGGCCCTTGAGGGTCTGGACTACGCTCCCGAACTGAAATCAAACATCATCGTCGTGCTGAATGACAACCAGATGTCCATTGCCGAAAACCACGGCGCCCTATATCATGCCCTTGAAGTATTGCGCGAGTCGAACGGCACGGCCGAAAACAACATATTCAAGGCCTTAGGCTACGAATATATCTACGTGCGCGACGGCAACAGCATCCCCGATCTGATAGAAGCATTCCGTTCGGCCAAGGACAAGGACCACGCCGTGCTGGTGCACATCAACACCATGAAGGGCAACGGCTACGCTCCGGCCGAAGCCCACAAGGAACGCTTTCATTACTCCGCCCCCTTCGTGCTTGAGACCGGACAACTCACCACCCCTCCCGCAGAAGGATACGACGACATATTCACCGACCATTTGCTTCAGCGCATGGCCGCCGACCCGATGATCGTGACCATGACCGCCGGGACGCCCGGCGCCTTCGGATTCACGCCCGAGCGACGCAAAGCGGCCGGAAAGCAATTCATTGACGTAGGAATCTGCGAGCAGGACGCCGTCACCATGGCTGCCGGTCTGGCCAAGGGAGGCGCCAAACCGATGTTCGGCGTCATGGCCACCTTCATACAGCGCGCCTACGACCAGCTGTCGCACGACGTGGCCATCAACAACCTGCCCGTAGCGTTCGTAGACTTTGGCGGCGGTGTGTTCGGCATTCCCGACATGACCCACCTCGGGTTCTTCGACATCGCCATGATATCCAACATCCCCAACATCGAGTTTCTGGCCGCTACGTCGCGCCAGGACTACCTGGCCATGGTGGACTATGCCCTTGACTGCGACACGCATCCCGTATTCGTGCGCACCCCCGGAGGCCCCGTCATTGACTCCGACCTGCCAGTCAACCCTGACTTCTCGAAATATCAGATTGTGGAACAGGGTGAAAAGGTCGCGCTGATCGGAGTCGGCACATTCCTGCAGACCGCCTTACAGGCCGCCAACCTGATGAAAGCCAAGGGCTTGAAACCGACTGTAATCAACCCGCGCATCCTCTCCACGCTCGACACTGCGACCCTGGACACACTGCGCGACTACGACCACGTCATCACCCTGGAGGATGGCATTCTTGACGGCGGCTTCGGCCAGAAGGTAGCCGCCTACCTCGGCTCCGACCAGGTGAAAGTAACCTGTCTCGGCCTGAAGAAAGAGTTCCTGGACCGTTACGACGCCCGGACCGTCCTGGAAGCCAACGGACTGACGCCCGCTCAGGTCGCCGCCCTTGCCTGAATATCACCTGTTTGCGAATATTGGCCTAAACTTTTTCATAAAAATTTAGGCCAATATTTGCAAGATTCAGAAAATCTTCCTAACTTTGCACTCGCAAAAGGGAACAACACCCCATAGTGATGGTGTCATAGCTCAGTTGGTAGAGCAAAGGACTGAAAATCCTTGTGTCCCCGGTTCGATTCCTGGTGACACCACCTCCGAAATCGCTAAGTAGTTAAATCTCAACTACTTAGCGATTTTTCTTTCACTCAAATTTTGCCGAGTTACCTATAAAGTTACCTATGACACACCCGTTTGAACGGTGCTGAAACGTGGTTGACGCAACTGAATGAACGAAAAATAAATCTTTTCACATTTTTTAATAAATATCGGCGAGTGAACTATTCAATCGAATTGAGGGTTTTGTAAATTGTGGGGTAATTAAGTCCCGCCGTTTACATCACATAATTAATGAAAATAGAACCCCGTACAATAACGCACGAACAATTCAAGTCGCTTATAAAGGAATGGCTTGACACCCACCGCGAGGAATACTGCGCTTTTGCCGAGGAAGTGAGCAAGCGCGACCGTTCAGGTTTTCAACAGATTTTTCTGTATGCCCAATCTATCGCCCCTGCTTATGCCAATGCTGTCAAATCTCGTATGGCAGACAATAGGGATGAAGGATTTGACGATCTTGAGAAGTTATTGGAGGACGCTGACATAGGCAGAACGATACTTAGAGATTTTCAGTCAGAAAATCCGGATACCATTGCTCCGGCAATGCTTGCATGGCTATACTTCGGCAACAGTTGGGAGTTGATGGTTTCTTATAATGAAGAAATCATACAGGATAAAGAATCCGGGTTCTTCAATCGTCTTATGGCCCGCACCATGATTTATTTCATCATTCGTAGAAGTATCCAAAATGAACACCGTACTCGACAGGATTGGGATAATTTCCGAAAGATTCAGAAATTGATGGGTAGTGTCGTGCCGGTTACCGATTCGGCAATCGCCGAATTTGACGAGGAGGAATCAGCAACCATAGCGGACAGCACCGATGCAGAAACGGCCGATGAAAAGAAAGAACCGAGGAAGCGCGGCAGGAAGAAAGTCCGTGAAACCCTCGACAACCTCATACCCGACAACACCGACCGCATCAAGGGCAAAATATCGGAGTTCCTGAAACTCCGGTCAAGCGGCAATGACCTCGCCATGCTGTATATCTATCTTCACGAGGATTCGCACATACGCAGTTGCGACATCTCTACATTCCACGATGCCCTGTCAGAACATTATCCCGAATACAAGTTTGTCGGTCTGCGCGGAGTGCAGAAAGCCCATCAGCAGCTCACCACCCCCATGATGGGAGGAAAGCGCATGATTGATATGGGGCAGGATAAAAAGAATCTCGACAATATCAGAAATCATTTTGAGGCGGCATAACGCCGAATTTTTATCATACTGAAGCCATCTGACCGCTTGAGGCCGGGTGGCTTTTTCCGTTTATATCCACTTTGATTTTTCTCTATTCAGTTCGTTTAATTCGTTTAATTGCGTCAACGAAATTAAACGAATTTATTTGGCTGATACAGTGCGTTATAGCTATTGCAAAGCGGGCAGTCGTCCATTATCTTTGCATCGCCGTTTCGGACGGAACGGCGGCTAAACGGTTTCTAACGTCGCCAAAATCGTTCAGCTCTTAACAATCCGGCGACATAGTATTTGCCTATGACAAATCTATTAGAGTTAATCAACAGTGGCGTGACCGGCGTTACGCTCAATGTCAAACTTGAAGACCTCGTTGAGCTGGTAAGACAGACAATCGAGGCCGCAAAGACGGAGCTGCTTCCAGCTATGGTCAGCGCGGCACAGGAGGTCTTGCTCACCAAGAAGGAGGTGATGGAGAAATTCGGTGTGTGCCACACCACCCTCTGGAATTGGAACCGCAACAATATCCTCATCCCGGTAAAAGTCGGTAAGAAGGTGTGCTACCGTCAGAGCGATGTGGAGCGTCTGATACTTGAAAAGGCGAGACAATGATGGATGCACAGGAATTGAATCGGCTCTGGCAGTCATATCAGCTCAGAGTGACGGACGAGATTGTCAGAAGCCCGGAAGTTCTCTTTTGCAACGGTTCCGCAATCGGCACACTTGGCAACTTTTCGGCATCGACAGGAAAGGCGAAAAGCAAAAAGACATTCAACGTGAGTGCCATTCTCGCGGCTGCGCTCACCAACGGGGAGGTGTTGCGTTACATCGCCGAGTTTCCCGACGACAAGCGCACTATCCTCTACTTCGACACCGAGCAAAGTCCGCACCACTGCCAGCGGGTGATGAAACGTGCGTTGCGCCTTGCCGGACTCCCGGTTGACAGGCATCCCGAAAATCTGATCTTCGCCCAGCTCCGCGCCATTACGCCAGACCTTCGCCTTGAACTTATCGACAACGCTATTGCAAACACATCCAATGTCGGACTGGTCATAATAGACGGAGTACGCGACCTTATGTTCGACATCAACAACGCCATTGAATCGTCAAGGCTTATCGGCAAACTGATGGAGTGGACGGACAAGTATCAGATACACATCCACACGGTTCTGCACCTCAACAAGAGCGATGATAATGTACGCGGTCATGTAGGCACCGAACTCAACAACAAGGCGGAGACCGTGTTGCAAGTCTGCAAAAGCACTACGGACAGTGAAGTAACCGAGGTGTCGGCATCCTGTATCCGCTCAATGGACTTCCCGCCGTTTGCTTTCATCGTCAACGAAGCGGGACTACCGGAGATAGCCGCCGATTACACCTTTGCCGGGAAATCAAAGGTTCAGACTTTCTCATACTCGGAGCTTACTCCCGAACAGCACCGACAGGCTCTTGAAAAGGCTTTTGCCAACGGCGCGATAAAAGGCTGTCAGAACTGCGAGGACAGCATCAAGAGAGCCTATGCCGCCTGCGGGTTTCCATACGGCGACGGCAAAGTGACGAAACTGAAGTCATTTCTGATGAACAAACGGATGGTAGTCCGGGAAAACGGCACATACTCATACAACCCCGATTTTTATTACTGATTTAAGTTCGGTTCAGTACGGGGCGTATATATGTGAGCTGAACCCGAACCAAATCCCCAACACATATTTCCGATATGCTCAAAGAGATTAAAATAATCCCTTTAGCCGCCTTCTTGTCCCAACTCGGACATGAACCGGCGGCGAGAAAAGGAACGAGGCTGTGGTACAAGTCGCCGTTGCGACAGGAACAGACGCCATCGTTCAAGGTCGATACCGCGCTCAACTGCTGGTATGACTTCGGTCTTGGCAAAGGCGGCAACATCATCGACCTGGCAGCCGAGCTGTATCAGTCAACCGAACTTCGCCATCTCATGCGTTGCATCGCCGACAGTTGTCCGGTGCCATCGGTGCAGACAGTCGCTTCCTCTTTTGCTTTGCGACACTCTGCACCAAGTGTGGAACAGTTTGATGTCGTGCCACTGGAACACCGCGCACTTGTCACATACCTCCAAGAGCGTGGTATTCCGGCACACATCGCCAATGCGAAATGCAAGGAGGCTCATTACAGCTTCAACGGTAAATCATATTTTGCCGCGGCATTTGAGAATGTCAGCGGAGGCTGTGAACTGCGCAACCGATATTTCAAAGGTTGCCGGGGACGCAAGGACATCTCATATCTGCCGTGGGCGAGAGATGGCCCGTCAACAGAGTGTGCCGTGTTCGAGGGATTCATTGATTATCTCTCTGCCCTCGCACTCAGCATCATCAGCGGAGCCGACGCAATCATCCTCAACTCGGTTGTCAATGTCAACAAGGCTGTGCCTCATCTCAAAGGTTACTCCGCTATCAACTGCTATCTTGACAACGACAATGCCGGACAAACAGCACTCGCCGAGTTGACAGCCATATATGGCTCAACAGTGGTTGACCGCTCCACACTCTATTCAGGATTTAATGATCTCAATGAGTACCTGACACACCAAAGTTTTACCCCCAAATTAAATGACTATGAAAATAGACAATCCAGTATTAACTCCTAGCCCCAGCAACGCTATGACAAAGGACAACTCCATTAACTCAACCCCTGCTGTTAACAGCAACGACAGTGTTGACATCATCAACACCGCCACATCCGACAATCTGTTCAACGGTGAACAGCCCACATCCGATGCGCCCATACCACCAAAACAACAGCGCATCGGCAAGCAACAGCGCAAATCGGATTTCGCCGATTTCAAGGAAACATACCTCATGCCCTCCAAGCTAATGAAACGTCACTCCGTCAACATCGAGGAATCGGTATGGGAACAACTCGAACGCGTTGCCAGAATCCTCGGCGACCGTGGCTCAAACGTCGGCAGCTACATCAACGCCATCCTATCGGAACATCTCAAAATCTATGCCTCCGACATCGAGGTCTGGCGCAAGCTCTGAGATAAAATCCCTATCGCATTAGCGGTTAATCGGGAGGTCGGCAAGTCCCGAAGGGATGGCTACGCCTGTCATCATCTACTGCTTTTAGGATTGGAAAGGCAAGATACCTTTTGAGTCCCTCAAAAGGATGTAATCCGACCCTTTCGGCTACGGACTGCCAATCCTCCCGATGGTCGCTAACATAGTATCACAACATAATTAGATTGATTTTCAATATGCATAAATCCAATGGAAGACCGCGCCTCGGCTCGGCAAAAAGAGACAATTACGTCAAGGTGGGTTTCAACGATATGGAACATGACCGTATTGAAATTCTCTCGGAGAAAGCCGGGATGAACAAAGCGGTATATTTACGCGAACGGGCATTGAACGATGTGATAATAGCCTTTCTCAGCGATGAAGAAAAACAGCTTCTTCACGAGTTGAAAAAGCTCGGACCCAACCTGAATCAGATTGCCCACGAAGCAAATTCCGAAGGGCTGTCGGTCATTGAAGACAAGGCTAATTTTTGCCTTGATACCATTGCCGACATCCTGATAAACCTCAAGAAAAGATCAAAAGATGATAGGAAGAATCCTTAAATCCGGCTCGTTCGGTTCAAAAGTAGATTACGTTACCCGCGTGAAACATGACCACAGAATCTTCACTCCTGACACTTGGAAGATACTCGGAAGCCGCGGGCTGTTGGGCGAGAAACGCAATCAGATTGTGGCAAGTTTCGAATCTCAGACAATACTTAATCCACGCATTAGCAACCCCGCAGGACACATCACGCTATCATTTTCCGCCGATGATAAGCCAAAACTAAGTGATGAAAAGATGCTTAAAATAGCGCAGAACTATATCCGGATGATGGGGCTTGACAAGACGCAATACCTTATTGTCCGACACTACGAGACGGACAAACCGCACTGCCATATCGTGTTCAATATGGTTGGCGATAACGGTAAGCGTATGGAATCGGGACGCAATCGATACCGGAACAAAAAGGTCTGCGAGGCATTGACCAAACGCTATCGGCTCGCATTGCCCAAGCAGGAGGCTCCAGATTTGGAGAAACTCCACGGTGTAGAAAGAGCGAAAGCGGAGATAAGAATAGCTGCGACCGAGGCTTTGAACCAAGCAAAGGACTGGCACACTTTCGCCTCCCTGCTTGCCAAAAAGAATATCCGTGTCATACCCAAATACCGACGTGGCACGACCGAAATGCAGGGAGTGTCTTTCCAGTTGGGAGATTACAAGGTCAAAGGTTCGGACGTAGGCGAAGCCTTCAAGTTCCGTAATCTTGACCGATATTTCAACGCGCAGAACCGTCAGGCAACTCCCGCAAAAGCACGAACAACTGCCACCGGGAACAACAGAAACACCCGCACGTCTTCCGTTACTGACGAGGCGATGAAGGCTGTCAGAGCGACGGCGGCATCGGCCGCAGACATGGTTGCGGAAATCGGTATGGGTACGGCAAATCTTCTCGGAGGTCTGTTCCAGCAGGGCAACGGTCAGCTTGACGAGAACGAGGCTAAGGCGGCATGGGAACTGACCCACCAGAAGAAAAAGAAACGTAGAACCCCTAAATTATAAGTTATGGCAAAGAAAGATGAACCACAAGGCATACAGTGTGAGAACGTCGATATTGAGTTGTTGCGCCGACAGCTCGCGCGCCTTGAAACGATGATCACCGACAAATTCAGTGAAGTCCGCGAGCTGATTGAGAATGCACCCGCTCAAATGCCAGTGTTCCCGCCTCCGGCGGAACCGACGCAACCGCTCCCGGTCGAGGTCAATCTACCCGATAACCTTGCAAGGAGTGAGGACATCAGCAATATGGTTGGTATCATTAAGACCTTAAACGGGACGGTATCGCTTGTGATGCAAGGACTGGCGGAACTCCAGACGGTCTTTAAGGCGATACCAAAGCCGGATGTTGAAGCAATAGCACAGTCGGCAGCGGTTACGGCCGTCAACCGTTTGGGTAACGATTATCTCGGAAAAATCACTGACAAGATTGATTCCGGTCTCAGCAAATCCTACACCAACGGACAATCTAGGGCTACCGCCATAGGTCATGATGATGCTTCGGCAATCAATTCGCGCCTCGGCAGGATTGAGGACAGCATTACGCTGAAAGATAAGACGGCGCATAAGAATAAGGTTATCCGCATCCTCTCATACTGTCTTGTCGGAATGGTTGCACTTGTCTCAATCTTGGGCTGGTACGGTTCAAGTGTCAGGAGTGAGCGCAATGAGCTACTTAAAGTTGAATGGCTCTACCGACTGGAACGGACCCAATGTCCCAATCAGAAATTCATCAACCGCATAGAGCAGGAGATCCTGCACGGCAATGAAAGGGACTTTGAGGAGTGGAAGACAATCATCGTCGGCAAAGAAGCCAAAGGACTTGAATTTGTCTATTTTGCTCCGCATGATGATTGGGAACCCAAACAGAAAGACCTGTCGCCGGATCAAAAGAGCAGCCAAAAGCCACAGCCTACGGAACACAAGCAAACCACACCTCAACCACATAAGCAAAAATCGAATCTGACACCGGGAGAAATTGAGGCAATCAAAACAATGAGAGCCGACCCCAATATCCCCGAAGATGCCAAACCTCCCTTACCCGAAGGGTACTAACCCCAAAGCCACCGAGAGAATAATTTTTTCTTTCGGTGGCTTTGATTATTCATCATTATAGGTGCTTTTCGTTGCATCAAGCAATGATTATCTTAGAAACATTATAGTTAGACTATTCACTTCAAATCCAATGTTGGCTGCTGTTTATATTCAATAACGAGATTGAAGCACTTCTGCAAAGTCAGTATCCCAATACCATCACATTCTGATAATGTTGTCATAGAACAGATATTTTTATTATTTATGGCATTATCTATGGTCTCTAACTGATTAGCTCGAATACCCATTTTTTTTTTGTCGAGTATCGACATAGATATCCATTTCTCTTTAAACTGATAGAATAGTTCATCAGGTGCTTCAGGATCGTATTCGTATATGTCAATAGGTATTGAACATTTCTCAAGATAAGAATGCATCATATCCAGCACTTCAATCTTATCCAAACCTCCATTATGTGTACCTAATAATGGAAAAGCTATAGAAATAATACCTTTTTCTTCGTACGTGTCAACAAATTTTTGAAGACCTGCTTCCAAGTATTCCATCTTGCTTGGGTATTTCCAGTGGAATTTTGTAGGAAAATTCAAAACCCATTGGGAGCCAACTATAGATTGCTTATACAACCATAATCTCCCTATCGCAATCTGTTTACTTTTGCATAGATCTTTGTATCTTTCAAACATTTCTGGGTATCGAAGTCTAAAGCCAAGAGCTATCCCCTTGCCCATTACTCCAACGCAATTTATTGTGTTAACAATAGTTTGCTTGTCTGTAGAGAAAATATTTCCCGTCTTGAATGTTATATTACTCATATTAAAGATTTCAAATTTTCATACCGGTTCCAATACTCATCAGACATGGCCAGAAGGCCGTGTTCCTCATTGAATACTTTTTCGTTATTCTCATAAACAAAAATGTGTTCCAAATACTTCAGACCACCGGCATCTTTTGTATATGATGCTATATCACACTGATAAAGCACCATTTTTAATTGTAGAAGACATGTAGCATCAATCTGAAGTTCTTCCGCGTCTTTTTTAATCTCACCTTGAAGCACACTACAATCATACCTTCCTTGGAAGAAATTGCCTAAGTGATCATCTTTCAAGAGAATTTCAACAAGCTTCAACTCATAGTTCGTAAATGGGGTATCTTTCCAAAATTCTCTTATTAATGAAAGGGTATGTGTATGTTGCGTGACTCTATTTATGGCTTTCCCGATATCATGCATTGCCAGAACTAAGCGCATTAAGTCAATATTCATCACTTTAGTGTTAAGTTCAAATGCATACTTCTCGAATTGCTGGCAGACTAGTATTGTATGTTGCTTAACAATATAATGACGTACCTTAGTATTATACAACTCTTCAAGTTTTGGCATTACTATTTCGATAGCTGTAATAAGTTCTTCTGGAGAGAACTCATCGTCATCAAAACTAATGCCAAGATACTTCTCGATATCTTCAGTACGTGTGTATCTTACTTCACGAACTATAGGTTCGTGTTTATACACCAACCATCTTGGTGAGCGAGCAGCAGGACTCATATTGACGTAATAAACCTCAAAAGGAGTATCGCCAAGTTCTACAGAAACTGCATTAAACAATTGAATAATATTCTTCTTTTCGGCTTTGATGTCTTTTGTGTTATGAACCTTAACTTTTGTGATATTATTACTTTCTATCTGAAAAGTGTAATCTCCATTATATCTTGTGTTTATAGAAAGTTCGCCATTTTCGATATCAAATAAAAGTTGAGGATTTTCATGTTCAAAGACATCCTCTGCTTCATATCTAGAGAAAATATGTTCACATATAGGGTCGTCCTTAAATATTGAACGTAGAATCTCCGTCTCTTCTCTATCATAGCAGATAATCTGATAATCATTTATGTCAGAGAAGTCGAACTCATTCTTAACCAAAAACTCCTGCTGTTTTTTGTCTCTAACCACCTCGTCATAATTGTTTTGGCTATATAAATGCACAGCATCAATATTATATGGGTCATCAATTATCCTGTACACACTTGCCCAATTCGTCTGAAGATTGCCCGTACTATATGAACATAAATTTGCACGTTTAGACAATACTTCCTGCAAATCAAATTTGAAGAATACTGGCATTGGACACATTGGCAAACCATTGCTTAATGCACGCTGGTAATATTTTGTATTTCTCTGCTTACCCAGACATTCATTATAGAACTGAGTCTGCGTGCCTGTTCTATAGTAAAATCTTGCATAAGGATGTGCTTTTGCTGATCGGTGAACAACAGAGCCTGCAGCATCGTATTTCAGAAGCCCTAGTTCATTTGCCCTATTTCTACTCAGAATCTTACGAGTTCGTATTACCTCAATTGCATTAAACATATGGGTAAAATGATACACGTATGGCTTTCCATGACAGTTGGATTTCAACTCGTTATAGAATTCCATAAGATTGAGTTCCTTCTTAAACGAACTTTCTACACCAGATGCTCTGAATGCTGGATTTTCTGATAATGCAACCCAATCCCACCGGTATCTGTATTTGTCAACGATTTCCTGTGTAAACTCAATATTGCTTGATTTTGAAATTCTAGACCAATCAAGTTTCGGTTCAAACTTTTCAAGGATTTCAGCAGTAATAATGAAATCAGTTCTTCTGCATACAATAATCCAGTTCAAGTAATCCTTGAACTCCTCAAGAACCTCTTCTGTCAACGACAGATTAGGACTATTAGAAATGAAATTCCAATCAAGATATGATTTATACCTATCAAGTATTTTTATATCAGATATGTTAATGTGGGAACTGTGAGACAATATCTTCCAGTCCAATTTATCTTTAAACGCAAATATGACATTTGCATCCAACTCTTCACGGCGTGAAATCTGAGACCAATCAATGCTTTTATATTTTAGAATATTGAGTACTTCCATTGTTGGATAGAAATCATCACGTTGTGAAATAGCCTTCCAGTTAAGATCTTTATCTATTATCAATCTTAGTAGGTTTGGGGTAAATTCAATGTCCTTACGTCGTATAAGCTCATTCCAGTCCCATTCTTTTGTTACTAATGCAATTAGAGTATCTGTATTTAGAATAATCTCCTTTCTCTTTGACAGTATTGCCCAATTCCAATCCTTATCCTTATTTTCTATGATGAACTCTGCTGTAAAAATACAATCATTTCGAGAGGAAAGTGCAGCCCATTCCCAATCAAAATCGCTATGTTCCATTACAAATTCTGCTGTAAGAGCAAACGATCTGTTTTGCGAAATAGCATTCCAATCCCAGGGATAAGAGCGATGAGCAGAGATTGTTTCTAAATCCAATCTTACATCTTTTCTCTTGGACAAGAGAGCAAAATTCAGCCACTCATCAAACTTTTCTATACGCTTGATGAGTTCCTTCGGACGTTTAGAGTTATAACTGAAACACTTGCTGTTTTCAGAAAGGTAGTCCCAGTCCCACTCTTCACTTCTGATTTTTAAAATATTGTCACACCAGTTAATTGAAGGAAGAGTAGAAAGATACTTAAAGTTCCAGTCATAATCTTCATTTTCAAGAATAGAAACGACTAAATCCTCCCAATTATTGAAGTCTTTAGTTATATTCTTATCCCATCTTAAGATTCTATCCAGAGCTTTTGATGAGGAAAGTGCATTCCAATCTACATAAATACCATGCTTCTGATAATCTTGCAGATATTGTTCAATCTCAAAATCAGAACGATTATAGACATCGCTATAGTTCCAATCAAATCTAACAGGTCTCAAAGACAAGTTGCTTTGCAAAGCTATTATATCTTCTGTTGAGTAACGTTTTGTGAACAATGCCCACAATTGTGTATTATCTTCAATCTGAGACAGAATGATAGCAATCTGAATTTTTATGTTTTCATCGGCAAGATCTTCGTCCGTAAGAATAGTTTGCAGTAGAGCCTCCCAGTCCCAGGAATCATAAAACTCAGGAAGGTTCGATAATACGAAATCGTGTCCTGCACGTAAAGTAATACAGTTCCAGTTCCATCTGTCAATATACAATGATAGATTATCTTGGATTTTTACTATATCAAGATGTTCTGACAAATAGTCCCAATCCAGTTTGTCCACCCAGCGTGCATCACCTAACTGAGTGATATGCATACTATCACAGAATCGTTTCGTCAGGACTTTCCAGTCCCAATTCTTCTCATTAAAATTTTTACGAATTATGCCTTCAGAGACCTTTTCTGTTACCAAAGACCATAGTTCCTTGGCAGATGCAATTGTCTTGAAGGTAGAATCCACATACAACTGGTCAACATACTCTTCTCTTAAGTTGGCGATTACCACGTCAAGAGTAAGAAATGTTATGTGTTTCTTGATAAATTCAATATCGTTCAGAATAATATCTCTTCTAGACAATTGCGGCCACGACCATTTGAAGTTAATATTTGATTCAACGATATGACATTCTGTAACCGAGGCAGAAATGTGATTTAAGCCCTTAACGCTAAAATCCTTTTCTTTATAATGTTCAAAGAACTCAGAGTTCCATACGATATTAGGATTACATTCAAGACCAACTGCATAATTAGTAGATTTCCAAGTGATGAAGCCCATCTTCTCATGCCAATCAATCAATTCTATTGACCATTGATAATCAGCCTTGTTTGCATTGTAATTTGTTGCAAGACGTTCTTTACTCTCAATGACAGCAAAAGCGAACGCACTGGATTCGCAGTATGAATGAACCCAGCTACTGTCAGAGAATGCACGTGGCATCACATCCTCTACATAAAGATATTTGCCTAATACAGATATATTGTCAAGGAGGAATCCGAGTTCTGAATTCAACGACAGGAATTTCCAGTCCCACTTGCGATCTGGATATGTGCATATAGACTTTGGATATAGAGATAAGTATCTTTCCGTTTGAGAATACATAACAAACGGAATGGTATCAATATATTGAAGAACGAACTCGTCTTCCAATTGAGGCATCAATGTCTCCCAATCCCAATCAATAGTATTATTGTGGAGTTCTGGATTAACAATAATTCTCTTGACAAAATCTATACTACGATTTGAAGACAGAGATTCAAAGTCCCATGGGTACTTTGTGGCATTATCAACAATAAAATCATCATCAAATCTTTCCGAAATGACAATCCAGTCTAATGATTCCTCATATTGCTTAAGGTTTAACTTTAATGATTCTATTGGACATACTGACGAAATCTTTGACCATTGGGCTCCATTTGCAACTTTTGCAATACTGTCAAACAGTTTTTTGTCGTTCCAGTCTAAATTCTCACTATCCAGAAAATCATCCAATGACCATACATCCATATAAGGGTATAAAGACTGGTAAGTCAATCTCATACCACTTTCTCTAACCAAGTACAGGTATTCTCCTATATGAATTTTATCACGAACGTATTGAGCGTTACAGTCATTGAACAACAAATCGTTAGCTTTCAACGAGACTTCATCTTGATAGAAGACTATCGGGTACTTTTTACCATTATATTCGTATAATCTAAAATCAACATAAGCTTCACCCATTCTTGCATCAGTTGATGCCTTAGCTCTGAAAACCGAAGCACTATCATCTGACTGCAATAACAAACGTGCCACAAGCTCCTCTGGAGTGCCATACAATTCTTCTTCAATTGTATTGTTATTGAAATCATCATAAGGCAACAAATTGCTTCCTTGAATTTTCGACACGATACCAAGAGAGTCTCGGAAAGGGAAATACTGGAACTCCTTTTCTGTCTTTTGAGTCAGGTCAAAGCATTCGTTCAATAGCTGTGCTCCCGAATAGAATTCGTATTTAACACGTTTCTTAAGAGCCAATTCTCCTAATGGAGTCACAGAAACCTTATGATCGACATTACTGATCAATGCGAATTTTGTCAGTTCAGAGAGGATTCCGCCAAAGATAGATACCTCTCCGACATCTTTGTATCTTTTTGGAATCACGTCAAAATCATCCTGAACGTTGAATCCAAGAATACCAGCTAACCTGTTCTCATAGATAGAACCACCGTTATATTTTATGGTCATCAGTAGAACCTTATCCAACTTGGTCAGTTCAACTGTTTTATAGTAGGTAATATAACATGCCGTCTTGTTCAATCTCCACAAACGGAAATTAGAATCTGTGGAACGTGAAGCATAAACGAGCTTACCTTTATTGATAATTTCTTTATAATCCATATTCCTCGGCTGTTAAAATTTTACCATTTTCATGATTGAATACTGTATTATACACATTATCATAAATTGCCTTTGTTCTAAAGAGTTGGCTGTCACCAACGATTATCAGCAAACGTTTTGCACGTGACAAAGCAACATTCAATCGGTTTGGAGATTGAGCAAAGCCAAGATCTTCCTGTTTCGGATAACCATCTTCTCCGTATTTCGTATAATTCGGCTTTTGCCCTTTCTCTGTTTGGAGGCAGTGGCTTCTAACCATTGATACAATGATAATATTTCGTTCCATTCCCTGAAATCTATCTACAGTACTAACTCTTATAGGCATCTCGTTAGGGTTGAATTCTCTTGCCATTTCCATGAGAAGTCGCAATTGCTTACCATAGAATGAAATCAAGCCAATCTGCTTGTCTTCAACACTGCTCCATCTATTATTGTACTCATGGAATGAATCCGAGTCGTTCAGCTCACGAAGCAATTTGCGAATAATCTCAACCTCTCCATAATTTACTCTTGACGTACCATCAAGCATCTCTGGAGAAGAAGAATCAATCCATAACACATGAACATTGGGATCAATAGGGCCTGCTGTGATACCATGAAATCTTGATGCTCCGTTATTGATATAGTCAGGGTCATTGATTCCCAAGTCTTTTGGATACACCAAACCGCACTCCAAGCCACCTTCGCCCTTATAGAATTGTTTTATTACTTCATTGATTGCAGGATGCATTCTGAACTGATAGTTGAAAACGCCTTTGAGTTTTTCATCTATCTGATTGTACAATCGCTCAAAATGCGAAATTTCAAGTACATTGAAGTTTTTGACAACAAAACTCTTCAGTTCTTTTATTCGCTGCAATTCAGTATTGTCCTTCGCGTGTTTAATCAGATAATCAAAGGAATTAGTGAATGACTCTCTTGAGATCATTGGAGGCAACTGTCGATGGTCACCAATGATAATATTCTTCTTTCCGTAAATCAGAGGTAGGGACAATTCCGCTGGCGTTGCCTTACTTGACTCATCCTGAATTACAACATCAAATCTAATTTTAGGATTGTACTCGTTATCTCTTTGTGAGAAAACTCTTCTATAAGTCTTATAGAATGCAGTCGGAATAAATTTGTTCTTCTTACTCTGAGTAGCTATGTTTTCAGTAAAGATTATGTTCTTCTGTCCAATTGAGCTACATGTCGCACCTATTACATTACAGTTTGCAATGTAGTTGTCAAAAAATAGACCCTTAAGATTGTCTGTAGGATTCTCCAGCAGATCCTCCCATAGCTCTTGAGCTTCTTCTGGCATACTGTCCTTATCCATTCTTCTACTGATATTCTTCATCCAATTCAGAAGGATTAACTTTTCAGGTGCTTCATAAACAGTATCTTCTACAGTTATATCTACATCATCGTCGTCATCATCGTCAATGTCAAAAGACTTCTTCTTTGCTGTAAGGTCTTCCCCTTTTGCCCAGCGGTACATGGCAGAATACGAAAATTGAAGACCTTCTGTTTCTAGACGAGACTCGTCACCAATACGGATAGGTTTAACCAAATTGTGATATGGATTCACGACTCTATCTATAGCATTATCAACAGCAAGATTCGTTTCCGATGTTAGCAGAATCCTTGTATTTTGATTCTCACGTACATGTTGCCAAATAAGCTCGGCAATAGCCGTTGACTTTCCAGAACCCGGAGGACCCTGGATTAATGACAAGTCTGGAGCAAGAATAGCCTTCGCAATGGCCACTTTTTGTGGCTCATTATTAGCTATCCTTTTATTCAGAAGGTGTTTGTCTACTTCTTGTAGTTCTAATCTTATTTTCTCTTCATAATCCTTAATATCTGCAGCTTTAGAAGCATCAAAGATGAAAGTACCAAGTGAGGAATTCTCTACGTCACGACCTTCTACGATTCGGTTCAACGATTCTTTCAAACGTGCCAGTTTCTCCAAATCGCCCGAAAGGTCTGGAGTTATTTCCGTGACATCAGTTTCTTCAAACAATTGCTTGGTAACTTCATAAAAATCACCAGATATATCTAAGACCAATTCCGGGTAGTTTGCAGTTCTTATCAGTTTGCCGATTTTCAGACCTCCAACTGTAAAATCAGTACCTTTGAGTTCACGCGCTGCATCAAGCCTATCTTCGTCTCTGCTGGCAATATCATTGAAATATACCAGTTTAACTTTATCAGAAGGCACTTCTGATATTGTGTACAAATATCTGGATTGGTCAAATGTCTGTAGTTTATGGATTAACTGAGTCTTAAACGTCAACAAGTCTTCTATTTTCTGGAATTCACGCGAGAATACAAGTTCTGTTCCCTTTTTCTTCAGTTCAAGATGCAAATCATCAGAGAAAGCATGAAGTTGATTCATGACTTCTGTCATATCTGCTTTTCTATATTGAATATCGAAGTTGCACTTATGACCGTTCTTGAACAAGCCAAAATCAACAAACGGATAGTCTCTGCTCAACTCAGAAAGAAGCTCGGGTAGGCTCTTTTCCTTCCAATTGAAATCTATACCGATTGAAGTACCCTTTGACGATACAGAATGTTCAATTGACGGCTTAAACGATACGTGTAAGTCTTCATTGAACTTATCAAGTTCTTCTACCGTTGCCCAATTTCTATTCTCACGGTACTTGTAATAGTACTTCTCTGTATAATCATAATTATCTTGACCGAACAATCTTTTCATCAGTTTATTCCAGAGATAGAAATCAAAGTCAAAATCGGTAGTATCCTTCGTATTAAAGAACTCTGACGATGTCATATAAGTAATATCCGGAGCATCATCACCTTCGTCTTCTATATTCACAACGTCATCTGCAATCTCTTCTACCTCTTCTTTCAACTTAGGACGTTTTACATTCTTAGAGAAGGTTATTGTATTGCCATTTAACTTAGGCAATCCAAGCTTGTTTGTCTGCCAATCATAATTGTTAAGAGCATCCTCATGAATTATAAAGGTAAATTCTACCTTATACATTTGCAATTCAAACACAGGCTTTATCTTATCCAAGAATTCTTGAGTAAAATATCCACCTTCTACAGACACTTGCTTGTCTATATTTATACCTGTGTTCCTTTTCTTCCTGTTATACTTGAATGTTTCTATATTATTCAGTTTAAGACCAGGACATATTTTTTCTAAATAAACAATTATGCTTGGGTATGTGGGAATGATAGCTGATGCTCTATCAGGCAAAGCCAATTGAAGACTATTGAATTCTTCATTATCCTTCAGTCTATTTAACTCTTCAATGGATATTTGCAGGCGATTGTTCTTGTCGAAATCATATTCGACTTCCAGTTTGTCCAGCAGCTGTTTTACACCAGCAAACTGAGCACGTCTATCAATAATACTACCATCAACTACAGGGTAGTAAGTGAACGTGACATACTCTTTGTTGGCTTTCGTGCTGATTCTGGCTTTTACATATTCATCCAGCTTTTCCCAGTTAGGGATTGGAGAAAAGATGTAGCCTTCTTCAAAGTGACAATCTGAAGAATCAATGTCTAAACTATCAATTATGCGTTGTTGCAATTCCTCTGTGTTATCAGAGGTGTCAACTCTGACATACAATTTTTCATTGATAATAGTAGAGGCTTCCGGTAAAATGGCAATAGGAGCAGTTCTTTGCCTAAGAATCTGTTCCTGTACTTCTGTATGTTTCTTCCATATTTCCTTAAGCAATGTCTTATCAGCAGTTTTCTTTGCCAGATTCTCTTCTAGTACGGCTCTTCTGCTTACAACAACATCGCGGTGGTTCTTATTAATCTTTATGACTTTAACATCAATTGTGTGCCCCACAAAAGTTTCTAAATTCACCCTAACTATATCTGTCTGAGAACCTGGCATAAATGCTTCTATTCCGAAGACATCTACAATCGTACCACCCTTTGTACGGCATTTAACATATGCATTTATCGTATCATTGTTGTCAAGAGCATCATGTAACTTATCCCAAGCTTTAGATAATCTTGCTTTCTTGTGTGACAAAATTAAATTTCCTAAAGAATCACTCCTTGATTCTATGCATACATCTACTACATCACCAACCTTCAATTCTGGATTATATAAAAATTCACTTGCTGACACGATTCCATCATTACTGCTACCTATATTAACTAAAACATCATGCTGGTTGATGGAAATAACAGTTCCGAAAACTACTGTTTCCTCATCCATAACAGTAGTTTCTTCGGTTGATTTTTCTATCGATTGTGATGAAGCCTGATTGACAAAGGCATCCCAATCAAAATCATCTATTGGTTTATTATTCGCCATGTTAGTTTATGTGAAGGATCTAAGTCTATATTTATGCATCCACAAACAAATCATCGGCTGTGATTTGCGAATGAATGCTGTTCATTGAATAGGAGTTCTTCACAAGTCCAGAACTTGTTATCATGGTTAGAGCGATTCCTTTGCGTGTCTTTGTCAGTTGGCGGAATAGCGCAGCTTTATTGCGTAGGTTCTCCATATATTTCTTGTCAATCGTATATGGACCATCGGAATATTTAATTTCACAAAGGTTTATTGCTTTATCACTGCGGTCAATCAATAGATCTATCTGTGCTCCCGGATGCTCATCATTTGCAGCGGTACGCCATGAGTATTCGTTTGTGATTACACCGCTTATTCCAAGTGCCTTCTTTATCTGATCTGAGTGCAAGAGACATACCCGCTCAAAAGCAAGCCCACACCAGTTGTGATATAAAGGTGCCGTCTGTATCTTAGACCAGTAATTGACATCTGTAATATTCTTTCCATCCATAAAACGGAAATAGAATAACGTGAAATTGTCGACTAACTGATATAGTGCATTCTTTGTCTTTGAACCGATGGCCTGATAACGACGGATGAATCCACAATTTTCCAGATCTTCAAGATAAGCTGTCAACTTTCCTCCGCTGTCAAGTTTTGCCGAACTAATGATTTCATCTCGGGTCATTCCAACTTTCTTAGTGCCGAGAGCCGTTATTATCTCAACGTAGACTTCCGGTTTTGCAAACAATGACCTATAGAGTTCTTGAAATTCATCTTTCAACTTAGCATTCCTTCCGAAAAATAGTGAGTCAATATTCTGTGTCAGACTTTTATTCCGTTCAAGAAGCGACCAATAAAAGGGGATTCCACCAAATACCATATATCCCTCGATTACCTGTTGGCGGTCCAATGGTAAATCCATTTCTTTTGCATAATCCTCGCACTCCTTCAGATTAAAGGGCTGAAGACAGATTTGATTCGTTAGCCTGTTATGCAACCCACCCCGATTATGAAGAATTTTCTTCACAATCCATGATGTGGCAGAACCACATATTATCAGAAGGATATCGTTTCGAGCAGACGCCCACGCATTCCAGAAATTTTCAAAAGCAGGAAGAAAACTTGACTGACGACCATCCATCCAAGGCAGTTCGTCAAGAAATATGACTTTCTTGCCTTCCGGTTTAGATGCAACGAGTTCCCTTAACATAAAGAACGCATCCGTCCAATTTTTGGGAGCAGACTGAGCCTGGTAGCCCTGCGCCAATAATTCTTTATAGAAATTATGTAGCTGAACCTTAGTCGAGACATTCGGCATTCCTGAGTATGTGAAAGCGAATTTATCAGCAAATAACTGCCTTACAAGAAATGTCTTGCCAACTCGGCGGCGACCGTAGATGGCGATAAATTCCGATCGGTTAGAATGATATGCTTGCTCTAACAGTTCTATTTCTTGCTTTCTTCCTATCATAGAATTTGTTTTAGGCTGCAAATTTAATAAAAATCCACGAGAGTGCCAAATGTGGGTATAAATTTGTTGATTTGGCACCGTCGCGAATCGTTTTGCCTGTATTTACCACATCAGCGTGCCAAATGACATATTTTTTAACCACATTTGGCACCGTCGTGAATAATTGTAATCAGTTCGGTTTGGTTCGGGCTATATATATGCCCGATAAACTAAACCTAACTATATATTAGGGACTATATATTAGGGCTGATGAAAAGAAAAACATCATATCAGATGTTGACTTATGCGAAACGCACAAGTCAGAGCACAAGTCAGGGCATAAGTAAGGTATCAAGTTATTCAGAATGCGCGTAAGGTCACGCTTCAGTTGATAAAGGTCGTATTCTCATCTGGTAATCAGATGAACCTCTATCTATATACATCTCATACTCTTTCAGACCTTTCTCGATGGCCATGTTATGCAGAATCTTTTTATTGATCTCTGAAATCCTACTGCCATAGTATATTCCCGTCGGAGCATATTTAAAACTTGGATGAGGCTGATTTTGATTTACAGAGTTGATTAGACGCCATTCTTTCTCATAAGCCCAATCAGAAGATTTATATAATGCACTCTTTATCTTATCCAGTTGATCGATACGATTCATCGGCAATCCTAACATTTGCGCCGTACCCCAACCCAATAAGTTAGTTGCGTCATATCTGACATCAGAGTATATAACAGGCAGTATCATTAGTCCATAAGGCTTAGATAGAATTAAAGATTTCATATCGTATGAGAGCGCGAATCCTTTATGATAATCAGAATAATGCGCCCACATAGTAGAAGATGTGATAGATTCACTGAAGCAAGCATAGGATTCGCTGTCCCGTAGGCCATTTGCAAAGTTTACTACCATCTCCTTGAGCTTATCGAGTATTTCATACCAATCAGATTCTACATGTCCACCACCTTTCACAACTTCTGCCTGTATCTTCATAAAACTCAACATCTGATTTAACAAAGAGGGTGGAAATAAATCTTTAATATTTTGAGGAATTTCCATGCCTTTCAAGAGTTGGTCTCTGAAGGCATTCATTAAACTTGCAATAATCTCAGTAGGACACCTCATTATATCCTCGAAACTGGGAGAGGTTAGCAGGGAGTCATACGGATCGTTGAAATCTTTAGCTCGTGAGAAAAAGATTAGATCCTTGTCAAAAGCACTCAATGAGTATTCGTTAATGGCGCGGAAACGGTATAATGGAACTGGCATGATTTCCATTAAGGCATCAGCAATAGGTTGTAAATACGGAGTCATGTCCGTACACGATGGTGGAATTATCGTATCTTCCAGCAACTTTATAAATTCATCTTTATTCATAGTTCTTTATCTGCATTAAAACTCAGAATACTTCTTCTTTTGCACAGTTGACGATTGCGTCTATCTCATCGGCTATTTCATCTGATGAAAGCTTGATGTAGTCCATGAAGGTCTTTTGCGTCTTATGGCCACTGACGTGCATCATCTGGACGATAGTGAATTTGTGGGAGAGATACATATTGGTAATGCCACTGCGCCGGGCGGTATGGGTGGTGACGCAATCATAGCGGGGCATCATCACTTCCCCTTTGTCGTTGCGCTCTACCGTCAGTTCTCCGGCCTTCTCCTTTTCCTTCTGCTTCATCGTGAGCGTTGTCGGCACCTCGACTGCAAGTGTCGGCACCGTTTCGGACAAGTCTTTCAGTATCTCTTTGATGTAGCGGTTAAGAATCTGGTCAACCACCGATGGCAAATGATATTCGTATTTCTTGCAGATGGCTTCAAGATTGGGATTCATTATCGGAATCTTCACCTCGTTGCGGGTCTTTTGCTGGACAAGACGGATAATCGGAGTTCCTTTCGCGGTAGTAGTGAAGTCCTCAGGCTGGATATTATTGTAATCGCTGACGCGCTGACAAGTATAGCAACCAACGAGGAAAATGTCGCGTACTTGATCTTTAAGCCCTGTCAACTCCATCTCCGCCAATGCCTGCAACTCGGTTTCGGTAAGATAGATTTCAACAGCCTTGTCGCTTTCCTCAACCTTACGTTTAGAGAAACAACTCAACGCGCGGTCATTGTTATGCAGTCCGTCCTCGTATGCGTAGCCCACCATAGCGCGGAATGATACGAGATACTTGTTGACAGAGCTGCCCATGTAGTCGAGCTTCTGAAGATGGTCAAGGAACTTCGTTACCAACGAGCGATCAATATCCACCCATGTCAGCTTGTGGCGCGGGTCAAAGCCGTTATAGAGCTTTCTAAAACTGCCCCAAGCCTTGCAACTCCCGGCTGTATATCGGTTGTTGCCATTGAGCCGTTTGCCTGATTTAATTTCCTCGACAAATCGGTCAAGAAAATTCCAGATGTTTGCCCGCTCGGTTTCTGCGGCAATGCGAGCCTTCTCCGCTTCTTCCTGTTGTTGGCGTTCTTCTTTTCCCTTAGCAACAATTTCAGCCTCCTGTTGGCGGCGCACTATCTCGTATTTTTCCGGGTCAGCGATAGCCATTATCTCATGCTTCACCTTTTCGCGGTCAAATTCAGGAGCCTCCATTTCGCGCTTGAGCATAACCTCAATGCGACCGAGCTTATCATGCAGTTTAGGATATTCTTTGCGATGGCGGGCTAATGCGTCTTCGCTTGACACAGCCACTTTCCACTCCGGCACCGATACCCGGAGCCGCGTGGTAAACTGAACATCAATTTTGCGTATGGGGTCTTGCACCCTTACGAAAAGGGTTGCCTTATCCTTGTTCTCGTCCTTTTTGAGGAGATAGAATCTGGAGAGAGTCTTTGCCATAATACGTTTAACTTTATCGGTAATTCAATAGGTAACTTTTTTTGTCAGTTGGAAGGGAGTCCAAGGTTCGATTCCCGCCCGTATAGGTAACTTTTTTGTTAGTTGGTCAGGATTTTCAAAAGTTCGCTTCCAGACTGCAAAGATAGGGAACTTTTTGAAAAGTTACCTATAACGTTACCTATAATTCCTGAATATTAACACCCGAAAACAAATTCAGTTCAGTTTAATTCCGTTGATATATAGCATAATATCATTTAAGGGTATTCACAGCAATTCATTACAATTTACTAAAAATGGTGCTGGCGACACCACCTCTGAAAGGCTTGCAAATCAACGGAATAGATTTGTAAGCCTTTCTTTCTTTTGGCCTCGGCCGTGGTTTTGCCGCACCTCGTCAAAAAAAAAACGACACAAAAGTGTTTCAAAGCGTTTCATCGTGTTTCCTTTGGTTTCGCCGTGTTTGCGCAAAAGTTTGTACATCAAGTGTCGGGTCTTTTGGCTATGGCAAATCTAAAACTCTACCTTGATGGTCGCCGTCTGAAAGCTAACGGGACTGCGCTTCTTAAAATTTCTTTGTCGCACCTACGGCAGGTTCGCTATGTGTCGCTCGGGCTTTCGTTGAAGCCGTGTATGTGGGATTCCGAACACTGCCGGGTGACTGACAAGCATCCCTCCCATCTTCGTTTGAACAATGCAATCACTCGGCTCAAACTCCGGGCTGAGGACGCCTTTCTGTCAGTGGTGGCTTCCGGCTCTCGCTATACCTTGGCCGAAATTCACGAGGCTGTGGCTCGTGCCGTCTTGCCCGAGCCGGAGGAGGCTTCGTCTGAAAACCCCGACCGCTCGCTGCTGGTTCCGGCCTTTGAGAAATTCGCGGCCACCCAAAAGGAAAGCACCCGGCTCACCTATGAGCGCACCCTCGTGCATCTCCGGGCTTATGCCGACGATCGGGTGTTGCGCTTCGAGGACGTCACCCGGTCGTGGCTGCTGGGCTTCGATGCGGCGATGGCGAAGACGGCACCCTCTCCTAATGCCCGGGCTATCCACATGCGCAATCTTCGGGCTGTCTTTAATTTTGCCATCGATGAGGGTCTGACGTCTTGGTATCCGTTCCGGAAATTCCATATTAAAACGGTGAAGACTGCAAAGCGTTCTTTGTGCGTGGAAGATCTGCGCCGTCTGTTCTCGGCTCCGGTCGATGACTGGCAGGAGCCTTATTTGGATTTTTTCAAGCTGTCTTTTATGCTGGTCGGCATTAATGCGGTGAATTTGCTGCACCTCGTTCCCGCTTCCCTGCGTTCCGGGCGTGTCGAATTCAACCGGTCGAAGACCTCCCGGTTCTACTCGCTGAAGGTGGAGGCCAAGGCTGGCAATCCGCGCTAAATCTTCTTTTCAGCGGCAAAGATGATATCACCTTAACGGTCTTTCCAAATTATTCCGGGCATGGTTCCTGCTATTCCGTTTTAGGCTCCTTCTTTTGCTTTCTGGCTACACCTTGCCTCCTAAAATACGCTCATAATTCCCCAAATCCATGTCTTTTAACCTACTTTTGGGGGATTATAACGAGGTTTTATCAAATATTATTATTAACTTTGCACTTGAAAATAAGAAGTATTGCCATGATAATCGGAAGGGAACCAGAGCAAAAAGAACTATTGGATGCCGCAAACTCGGAATACTCCAAGTTTGTGGCAGTATATGGACGTCGGCGTGTGGGAAAGACATTTCTTATACGCGAGACCTTCAATTACTCCTTTACATTCCAACATACCGGATTAGCTCGTGGGAAAATGAAGGACCAACTCTTAAGTTTTAGGGAATCCCTTAAAAAGGCTTCAGGGAAAAAGTACAATCAATTCAAGAATTGGTACGAGGCTTTTTTTGCATTGGAAGAGTGGCTCGGCTTATTGCCTGAAGGTAAAAAGATCGTTTTCTTCGACGAACTACCATGGATGGACACTCCCCGCTCTAATTTCATATCCGGGCTAGAGCATTTCTGGAACAGCTGGGCTTCAGCAAGAAAAGACATACTTCTCATTGCTTGCGGTTCAGCGACCTCTTGGATTGTCAACAAACTCATTAACAATCATGGAGGTCTCCATAATCGTCTGACCAATAAAATTCTACTTCATCCTTTTACACTTTCTGAATGTGAACAGTATTCTGAGGCGAATAAATTGGGACTGAGCCGTTATCAGATGGTGGAGAATTATATGATAATGGGTGGAATTCCATTTTACTGGAGTTTGCTTAAACGAGAAATAAGCATGGCTCAGAATATTGATTCGCTGTTCTTTAGTGAGGATACGGAAGGTCTGTCTCATGAGTATGAGCAATTATACTCGTCCTTATTTAATAATCCTGAGCCATATATGCAGGTAGTTACAACATTAGCCAAAAAGCACAAAGGACTCACACGCGATGAAATAGTCAAAGACAGCGGTATTAAAACGAGTGGGGACTTAACTCGATATCTTAATGAACTTGAATGGTGTGGCTTCATAAGGAAATATAATTGTATTGGAAAGCACTCCAAAGATGCATTGTATCAGCTTATCGATAACTTTACACTGTTTTATTTCCAATACATTAAAGGAAATAAAAACAACGACTCCCATTTCTGGACAAACAACATCGGGAGCCCCTTACATCGAGCATGGAGTGGACTCGCTTTTGAACGTGTTTGCCTTCAGCACATCTCACAAATTAAAGAAGCTCTCGGAATATCCGGCGTCTTGTCCAATGTATACAGCTGGAGGACAGAGGCTGATGAGGATAAAGGAATTGACAAAACTCAGATAGACCTGTTGATTGACCGCAATGATGGGGTAATAAATCTGTGCGAGATGAAATTCTCTGCACAAGAGTATGCGATAACGGAAGACGAAGAAATGAAACTCCGCCGCCGTCGCGGTAACTTCATTGATGCAACTCAAACCAAAAAGGCTGTTCACATCACACTTGTAGCGCCTTATGGTCTAAAACAAAATTCACATTCTGCGATAGCGCAGAATGAAATTGTCTTAGATGACCTATTCTCAATCAATTAATTTACCAGTTAACTCTTCAAAATAGTATAGACCGATGAAAACAATAATTTTAGGTGCTGGCGTTGATGCAAATATTGGGTTACCACTTACTGGAGAACTTATTCCAAAGCTAGCTGAATATGCAACAACAGAGGAGGGGCAGCGTCTGGATGCATCATTGCGCTCTGTTCTGCCCCGTTTGATGTTCCGTTTTGAAGACTTCGTTCGTAAAACTATAGACCGCTTTGCTGATGAGTTTAACCGAGAAATGGGACTCATAAAGGAGAGTATTTCCAATGAATTAGTCAACAATACGACTCTTTCTGACGAAGAAAGGAAAATGGGTAATTTGATAACAATACTCATGGATAAATTAATTGGGATGCGAGAAGGGACGATAATTGATGAGAATACTCAAAATCTTATTCGTGAAGTATTGGGAGATGAGGTACTTGTGGGCGATGAGAGTATCATTGACTATAGTAAGATTGTTTTTACTGATACTTTTAAGGCCGTTTTACGCACCATTCTTCAAAAAAGCATGAACAACTCTAAGCATCCGATTTTGCGTCACGTATATCGCAACATATTGGATATAGAGCAGTTGTTTTTGAAGTATTTCATTGGGTTCTATACAGGGCATGAGAGTTATATGAAATCATATATTTACATCACATGGATGCTATGGGGATTTCTTGTAAACGAAGAAAAAAGAATCTTCATAGCTCATGGAGATAATTATGTAAATCTGCCTGTATATTCCCAATTGCGAGGCAACAATGAGTGGAAAATAATCTCTTTTAATTACACTACATTTGCAAGTCAATTTACGGACGATCGGGCTATTTATTTTCATGGTAGCTTAAGAGACTATATTGAAATAGAAACGAAAATAAGTTCAACAATTACAGATGAGGAGTACAATGAAATTGATGTAGTCAGTTTCTTTGATAATAATATAAAACCAAATATTGATTTCGCTTCAGCGAATCATCGTTATACGATACCGTCTTTTTTACCTCCTCTTAAGCTAAAACCAGTCTTGGGTAAGAAGTTCATTTCCGATTGGTATGACGCTTTAAAAGCAGTCGAAGACTCCGATAAAATTATTATTATTGGCTACTCTTTTAATGCCTCAGATGAGCATTTTAATGGACTTCTACGAGATTGTCTTCATAAAGATATATTCATAATTGATACAGATGCAAAAGCCGTATTACAACGCTTAGCACCTGTAATCGGTATTGATCCAACGAGAAGAACTCAAAGACCCATACAAGGTAAGACTGCGTATATCCTAAATGGTCATATTACTTTAATCGAAGCTTTTGCACATGAAATCGATCTTTCACAATTATAAATGGTCTTGGCTTGAGATTATTCTCTTGCTGATTTCTGGATCATTACTTGTTTGGGCAATTACCTCACAAGTAATCGGGACAGGTTGGAGCATGTGGTTTGAGACAAATGAACTTGATCACATAGGTTCATTTATGGGTGGTCTATTCGCCATCGTAAGTATTTACTATCTTATAAAGAATCTTGCTGAGCAACGTCAAATAACAACTATTCAATCATTTGAAAGTAATTATTTGGAAATAATAAAATTCTGTAGGGATCAAGTTAATCAAGCTACCATTCCTGATCCAGACTCTTCTATTGGCATCCAGCGGCCATTGTCAGGAAAAGAAATATTCAGGTTATTTTCTTTGCAAATAGAGGGTGCTGTTGAGGTCATAAGAAGATCTTTACAAAATAAGGAATTTAATGATATATTCGTGACTCATCAAGAATTTGAACGGCAACGACTAATTTGGGGTGATAAATTACAAGATAGAACTATAGCATCAATAGCATATATAATTACATATGTGGGTGTTCGCAAACGAAACATTGACTTGCTTAAAAACAAATACTTAGCTCAATACAAGCAGGAATCTGTTAATGAACTAATCTCAATCTTTAGGCAGAAATTAGCTCAATACGCACCTGAAAATTTAAGAAATGAGTCTGGTTCCAGATTACATCAGACTGAAATATTGAACTGTAATGATAAAATATACCATGGTTATCAAGACGAGATCGGAAACTATTTCCGTATGCTATATCAAGCAGTAACGTTTGTTGATGGTCAATCGAATCTTTCGTATAGCGAGAAATATAAATATGTCAAGATGCTAAGAGGACAGATGAGTAATATGGAAGAAGTTGTCTTATTCTATAATTCACTATGTGATCTTGGTCTTTCTTGGGAATATAACAGTGATGATCAAAACTGTCCAGATTTAATTACTAAATACAACTTAATCAAAAATATACCGGCAAATTTAACTAAGGTATCATTTGAGTCATTTTATCCCAATGTATATTATGAGTATATGACGGAAAAGCCTATTAATAGGAAAAACTATGAAATCTGATGTTCGGTTTGAGATTAAAAAGTTGTAAAGTTGGACATTGTATGTCCTCCCTTACAACTTTTTCTCATTACCACATCTCATTTTCTCTTTCTTCGACATGGCGGCGATTTCGTCGGCTATCTCTTCGGAGGATAGTTTGATGTAGTCCATAAAGGTCTTTTGCGTCTTGTGACCGCTGACGTGCATCATCTGGAGAATGGTATATCGGTGGCTCAGGTACATATTCGTGATTCCGGTGCGTCGGGCGGTGTGGCTTGTCACGCAGTCATAGCGAGGCACGATCACATTGTCGTTAAGGTCGGTCTCCGGCTCTTTCTTCTCCTTTTTCAACGCCTCCTTCTGCTTCATGGTGAGTTTGGTCGGCACTTTTTCTTTCAGTGACGGCCACTGTTCCGACAGGTCTTTCAGAATATCCTTGATGTAGCGGTTCAGCACCTGCTCGTTGGCTTTCGGAATGTTGTAGCCGTATTTCTCGCAGATGGTGATAAGGTTCTCGTTAAGAATGGGTATAGTCACCTCGGTCTTGGTCTTCTGCTGTACAAGTCGAATGATGCGTGTCCCTTTTCGGGTGGTCTCGAAGTTATCGGCATTAAGGTTGTTGTAATCACTCACGCGCTGACAGGTATAGCAGCCAATGAGAAAAACATCGCGGATGTGTTCTTTCTTCCCGGTCAGTGGCATTTCATAGAGGGCTTGCAGCTCTTCCTCGGTGAGATAGATTTCGACAGCCTTGTCGCGGTCTTCAATCTTCTTCTTGACAATAAGAGCCGCCGCACGTTGGTTGTCGTGTACGCCGTCAATGAAGGCGGCGTTGATAAGAGCCTTCAGATTTGTCAGATGCTTGTTGACAACCTTCGCCATGTAACCGTGCTTCTGCAAATAGTTGATGTAGCGCGACACAAACGCGCGGTCAATATCCGCCCACCCGAATTTGTGCAATGGATCGAAACCCTCATAAACACCGATAAAACTTTTCCACGCCTTGCAGGTGCCGGGTGCATAGTCGTCACTACCGATTTTTCGCGCCCCGCTCTTGATGTCATCGACAAACTGAACGAGAAACGGCCAGATAAGGCGGTTCTTCTCATCCTCGATGCGTTTCTTTTCCTCAGCTTTCTTGCGGGCATTTTCTTTCGCAGCCTCACGTTTTGCAATAGCCTTTCGCTCGGCTTCGGCAGCTTCCTCCATCGCCCGACGTTCAGCATCCACCTTCTCCGGCTCGGAAATGTAGCGCACATCCATATCGAGTGCCTCACGGTCAAAGTTCACCTTCGCAAGATGAGCCTTCACGATGCCTTCTATCTGCGTCAGCTTGGCGTGCAGTTGATAATTCTTCTTTTGATGCGCCAGCCATGCACGAGGCGATGCCGTTGCTTTCTGCCAGTCGGAGACCTCGACCTGAATCATGGTCGATACCAGCACATCAATCTTGCGGGTATGTATGCGGATAAATAGTGTCGCGGACTCCTTCTTCAAGTCCTTGGTTCGGATATAAAATGGTGTCAGTTTTTTCGGAGATGGTGTTCTTGTCATATTTTTCGGAGTAAAATTTCTGAATGGTGGCGTTCGCAGTTATTCACAGTCAGCCACTTTGGTTCTGCAAATATAACAACCCAAACCTTAGTTTGTCAAGTGGGGTCACCACGCAGGTCACCACGTTTTCTGAATAAATCTGAAAATCGGCAAAATTCACTACAATTCATATTGCGCTATTATTCAGCATTTTGCCTAAATAATACATTCAAATCCATTCATATTCATTCAGAAACTCAGGTTCTGGTGGCACCACAAAAATCAGAGAGTTACAGAGATGTAACTCTCTTTTTTATTTCCCTGCACGCCTGCAACAGCGGTCAGCGGATTTAGGGTCAGCGGATTTACCATACTCAGGTAGTAAAAATGTGGTGAACTCAACCGGTTGTTCGCAGAGTCACCATACTTGAATGTTAAATATTATAAATATGCAATTATTTGCGTATTTGGACATTGCGACAGTCTAAATGTGAATCAAAATCGTAAAATGAGAAAAATTTTACTTATGTTAACATTTGGTTAAATTGCTTTATCGTATTTATAGAGTATACAAAATATCGAACACGATTATGAGGAAATTGACATTAGAACAGACACAGGGTTTTGGCGAAGGGCTGATGCGCTGGATAGAATCCGGTGTGGTTACGATGGATGACATGCTTGAGGGCAGGAAAATCTATCGCTTACTCGCTTGTCTTATTGAAAATCCCCACAAAAATTCTATTGATTCCAATTTCAACGGAATGTCTTTTCAGGGACTCTCCCGATATCTAAACATGGCAAACCTCGACAATCAACTTTTGAAGAGCTACTGACATGAGTATTACAAAACCCTATACCGCATTGTCTCTTGACGAGGCGTATTTTATAGACCGGTTGAATCCTATTCATACCGACGTATATACATCCAACACCGTGACTATCAAACACGGCTCAACCACATATATCTGTGGAGAGCGAAGATAGGTTAAACCCACACGATAGACACAACATGCAGGAGAAATATCGAAAACACATGAAGTGGTGGCTCGACGAGTTTTCCGCAGGCAATCAGGTAGACCATTACGTTGAATTGTTTCCGGAACTTGACTCGCGTCTTGCCAAGTTTGCTGTAGGGATATTTTTGTGGAACATGAAAGGATTGATTGACATAAACAATCCCGATGATGTCTGCAAAGTACGTTTGATCCTGAAAGTCCTTGATCAAACACCGGGCTATGACTTCTTCGATAACGTATTCAACGAAGCGGATCCTGATACGGTATGTCAGATAATCGGAATGTCGCCCGTCGCTCCCATAGAAGAAGGAGAGATTGACTTTGACTATTATGTTGATGAAATCCAAAACTTTGAGGATGCTCATTCATATCTTGACATGGCTTCATGGAGTATTGTAATTTCTGAAGAATCATTCAAGGAGAGCACCTCAAATGGCAATCGATTCTACTTCTGTGGCAATGGCGATTGGTGGGACGTTCCTTGTATGTCCGGCATTGGCTTTCCACATGACAAGTACGGCTACTCTCTGATAGCTGTCGAAGTATCTCCGGAAAATAAAATCGCATCTGTGACCAGTCGCTGGAATACATACGCTGGAGATACAGACGGCTTCCTCACCGAGCAAGAGCTAAAATCAATCCTCGGTATTGACAATTATCGCAGACTGTTTTGTGAGTATGGTAAATAACGACTAAATTTGTAATCATATAAGAAATTTAAGGCATGAAAGAATCCAAAATATCGAGAGCCTTGGCCGAGGAATTGGTTTCTAATTCCGGCTTTAAGACATTTGAGTCAAAATCACACTCTCTTCTGTTCTTTAACGAAAATTATATTTCTTCACTATTTTCCGAGCGCTTCGATGTCGGAGCCGATTATGAGCAGTTTGAACAGGCATTTCGGATTGTGACCAACGGGGTGGGAAATGAGATTGCCAAAATTAATTCGGTAATTTCATCCTCGTTGCTGTCGTTATTGGTGTTCTATAAACTTTTCAACAACATATCCGATGAAATAAGCCTTCATCTCACCTTAAACGAGCGGAACTACATCTTTACACAGACGTTGTTTGAAGTGCGCAATAAGGTAATCGGTTATCCTTCATGTGTGGATGTGGTTTTGAAAGCCACAGACGGGACACTGCTGTTTCTTGAATCCAAATTTACGGAATATCTCGACCGCCGGAAGCCGTACGAAAAGTACGGCTCGGGATATTGCAGCCTTTATAATAACCTTAAAGACGTGTTCCAGGCAGCCGGCTTGTCCGTGAAAACATACGACGATTCTTTGGTACTTGAGGCCAATGGAGGCGAACAATATATTGACGGAATTAAGCAATCCATCAGCCATCTTATCGGGCTTGTTCAGGGTCCCCAACAATCGAATGATGAAATTTACGAAGACGTCTATAAAGAATACCTGTCGCTTTACCAATCTGCTCCTCGGTTGATATACGGCACCGTGCTGTTTGACCCGACCCAAATCTTGCCTGAGGCTGACAAGGCATTTAATGACTATAAGCGTCGGTACGAAAACGCAATAGGCAACAATGGCGAGAGAATTGTGTCGGAGATTAAGACTCGGTTTAAATCCGAGTATAATCCTGTCATTGAAGTCCTTCCCACTCCTATTACATATCAGCAGATGCTAAATGACGACGAAGCATATAAAGAGAAAATTCCGGATAGAGTATTGAAATTCTATCAGTTATGAGGATTCTTCATCTCTCGGACACTCATGGTTGCCATCATCGGCTACGGGAGTTGCCTGAGGCTGATGTGGTGGTGCATTCCGGTGATTTCTGCATGGTCGGGAGTGAGCAGGAAGCTATTGATTTCCTGAACTGGTTCTGTGACCTGCCATATCCCCACAAAATTTTCATCTGCGGCAACCACGATGACTGCTTATATGGAGCCAATATCAATTACCTGTGCAACTCCGGTGTTGAGATAGACGGTGTTAATTTCTACGGTGTCCCGATGTTTATGGGAATATGCCTGGCTTATGACAGGTTCTCGGTTGTCGAAATCGTACCATATCCAATGGGTAAGAGGGTTTAACCTTTAAAATCTCAAAATTATTTTGTAACTTTATGGTCGGATTATTGGTTATGTAGTCCGCGCTTCTGCATTTATGAATATGCCCTGTAAGGACTGCCGGGCAAAATGAAAGATTGCAATGGAAATGAAATTCTGTCAGAGCTGCGGAATGCCGCTCACAAACGAAATACTCGGCACGAATGCCGATGGCTCTCCAAACGAAGATTACTGCATCTACTGTTACAAGGACGGCAAGTTTACGCAAGATATGACTATGGAGCAGATGATCGACCACTGCGCACAGTTCACGGATGAAATCAACAAGCAATCGGGACAGAATCTCACCGTCGAACAGATGAAGGAACAGATGCGTCAGTTCTTCCCTCACCTCAAACGCTGGAAACAGTATAGTGATTCTGACCTGATACGCAAAGCCGAGGCCCTGCTTGCGGAATGTGCTACCGTAACCATCGCTTCTGTAAACAGTGATGGCTTTCCGCGCCCTGTGCCTATGGCGAAAGGCGACACACAAGGATGCGGCATCGTATGGATGGCAACCGGCGCCGATTCCGTGAAGGTCGCCGATTTCAAGAGTAATCCCAAAGCCGGGTTATGCTACGACAAAGACGGTTCAAGTGTCTGTCTGCGCGGCACTGTGGAGATTATCGACAATGACGATATCCGCAGGGAGAAATGGCAGGACTGGTATATCAACCATTTTCCGGGCGGCCCTACCGATCCGAACTATGTGCTGCTCCGTTTCGTCGGAACGGAAGCCACTATCTGGATTGACCATGAATTCGCCCATATTCAAATATAAATTCCCGCCATGAAGGATATCGAAGCAAACAAAGAACTCATAGCGGCGTGCGGCCTCTACTGCGGCGCGTGCCGTAAGTATCTGACAGACAAATGCCCCGGTTGCCATAATAACGAAAAGGCTTCGTGGTGCAAGATAAGGGCTTGCGTTAAAGATAATGGTTATCACTCTTGTGCCGAATGTACTAAGAATGTATCTGAGTGTAAGATATATTCCAATCTTATTGGAAAGATATTCGCCTTTCTTTTCAAATCAGACCGTCCGGCTTGCATACGCTACATCCGCGAGCATGGCGAACAGGCTTTCGCCGAGGAAATGACTAAACGTAAATGTCAGACAATTAAATGGAAATAAAATCATGTTTATCGCAATTCTAACATATAAGAAACCGTTGAGCGAGGTTGACCGATTCCTTGCCGCACACCGTGAATATCTCGCTGAGCATTATGCCGCAGGTGACTTCATCGCGTCCGGTCCGCAGACACCGCGTGTGGGCGGAGTGATTATGATTAAGGCTGAAAACCGAACAGCAGTGGACACCATCATTGCAAAAGACCCGTTCAACATCAACGGCATCGCCGACTATCAGATTGTGGAGTTTACTCCGACAATGTTCTGCGAAGATATTCTCAAAAATATCCTCTGATTATGCCATACATATCAATCGAGAGCGGGTATCTGACCGCAGAACAGAAAAAACAGTTGATTGAACGGCTGACAGCAACCGCCTCCGAGATAACCCATATCCCGGAGCAGTTCTTCACTGTCACCATTAAGGAACTGCCTGACGAGAACTTCGGTATCGGCGGCAAGTCAATCGACGAGATTAAACGCAACTACAAACCATGAAGGGAGTCGGTATTAACGGAAGCTCACGCAAAGACGGCAACACAGCCATCATTGTCGGCAAAGTTTTTGATGAACTGAACAAAGAAGACATTGAAACTGAACTGATACAGTTAGCTGATTATGAGATTCAGCCATGCCGTGGATGTTTCGCCTGCAAAGGTCGTGGTAAATGTGTGTTTGCCAAAGACAGTTTTGCGGAGATATTCAGCCGAATGGTCGAAGCCGACGGCATCATACTCGGTTCCCCGGTCTATTCCGCAGATGTTTCGGCAAAAATGAAAGCGTTTCTGGAGCGTGCCGGCGCCGTTGTCGCCACCAATCCCGGACTTCTCCGTCATAAGGTTGGGGCGACGGTTGCAGCTGTGCGTCGTGGCGGAGGAATGACAACTGTCGATACCATGAACCATTTTATGCTCAACAAGGAGATGATTGTTGTAGGCTCAACATACTGGAATATGGTTTATGGAAAGGACATTGGAGATGTGATCAGCGATGACGAAGGTATGGCAAATATGCGTAACCTCGGCGAAAACATGGCTTGGCTCATAAAACGGTTAAAGGATTGATCTATGGCCGAGAATAAAATTTATCCGCGTTCCAATGATAATCAGACAGTATATCTGAAATCAGTAGTCACACGACCGACAATCGAGGTCGGGGACTTCACCATCTACAATGATTTTGTGAATGATCCGCGAGACTTCGAGAAAAACAATGTCCTCTACCATTATCCGATAAATAATGACAGGCTTATTATCGGCAAATTCTGCTCGATAGCCTGCGGTGCAAAGTTTATATTCAACTGCGCCAACCATACGCTTAAATCACTTTCCACCTACACATTCCCTTTGTTCTTTAAGGAGTGGGATTTGCCGAAATCGGAAGTAGCCGCAGCGTGGGACAACAAAGGTGATATTGTGATTGGCAATGATGTATGGATAGGTTATGACGCAGTCATCATGGCCGGCATCCGCATTGGCGACGGGGCGATTATCGGTACACGAGCTGTCGTCACCAAAGATGTCGAGCCATATTCTATCGTTGGCGGCGTTCCGGCAAAAGAGATTCGCAAGCGGTTTGCACCTGAAGTCATAAAGAAACTTATGGAAATACAATGGTGGAACTGGCCCATTGAAAAAATCCAAAGTTCTATTCCGGATATACAATCCGGCAATGTAGATGCATTATAAAATAACTCTAAAAAACTTCCGGCATGATTGAAACGGAAAGATTGATTCTTCGCCCGTGGCAAGAATCGGAAGCAGAAATACTGTATAAATACGCGCGCGACCCGGATATAGGGCCCATTGCCGGTTGGCAGCCGCATACATCCGTAGAAAACAGTCTTGAAATAATCCGGACTGTGTTTTCTGCGCCTGAAACATACGCCGTAGTCCTGAAAGATACCGGCGAACCTGTCGGCAGTTGCGGAATCATGTTTGCGGACGGCCTTCACTCCGCAGCCATGAAGCCGGGCGAGGCCGAGATCGGCTACTGGATTGGCAAGCTATATTGGGGGCAAGGTCTCATACCGGAAGCGGTCAATGCCCTGTTGTCAAGATGTTTCAATGAGCTGGCTCTTGATACTGTGTGGTGCGGATATTATGAAGGAAACAATAAATCGAAACGTGTTTGTGAAAAAAGCGGCTTCAAGTTCCATCATACGAACCATGACATCCTGTCTCCTCTCGGAGACAAACGGGCAGAGCATTTCTACATTATGACTAAAGAGGATTACCATATCATGCATATCAATCGAGAGCGGAGGATTGAATCATGAGCCGGACACTTAAAGACATGACTTTGGAGGAACTCTGGCAGCTGTTCCCCATCGTGCTGACCCCGCACCAGCCGCAATGGAAAGATTGGGCGAGAGAAGAAATAGAAAGCCTTACCGCATTGCTGTCCGTATATTGTCCTGTCATCACCCATATAGGCAGTACGGCGATTCCCGATATTCAGGCAAAGCCGATAATTGACATTCTTGTCGAAATTAATCCCGGTGCCGACCGGCAGCGAATCAAAGAAAAAATGGATGCAGCGGAATATATCTGTATGTCAAAGTCTGAACAACGCATGAGCTTCAACAAAGGCTATACTCCCGCCGGGTATGCCGACAGGGTATTCCATATTCATTTTCATATAGCCGGTGACAATGATGAAATACTTTTCCGCGATTATCTGACAGCTCATCCGGAAGTAGCTGAAGAATATGAGATATTAAAACTGTCGCTGCTTCCTAAGTACAGAAACGACCGCGACGCATATACCGAAGCCAAAACAGCGTTTGTAAGAGGTGTCGTCAATATAGCCAGGAAATCCCTATGAAGATTTATCAGCCCCGGGAGGAGTTGCGCCCTTATGTGCGCTATTATTGGACGCTGGAAAGCAATGAGCCTTTCAACGTCCTGACATTCCCTATCGGTTGCCCGCAGATTATCTTCCATAAGAAGTCTCCACTGTATATTCCGGAACTCGACAGAAGTCAATCGCAATTTACAATCAGCGGTCAGGTAAATTTTCCGGCTCATATCTGTTCTGACGGAAAACTGGATATGATTGTGGCAGTATTCTATCCTCATACTATCGGTATGTTTTTAGATACCCCGCCATCTTCATTCTACAATATGGAAATATCCGGATATGATATTGTAAACCGCAAGCTAAATGAAGTTGCGCAAACCGTCTTCGATAGCGAGGACCACAATGAATGTATCGCCATTCTGGAGCAATACCTGTTGTCAAAGATAAAACCGTGCTTGAATATATCCCGGATTGGTGAATCCATCAAGGCAATGTTCCGCATACCTTCCATTACAGTCAGTTCACTCGCTGACATCGCCTGTCTCAGTAAGAGGCAATATGAACGGATATTTAGAGAAACGGTAGGTATGAATCCGAAGGAGTATTCCCGGGTTGTGAGGTTTCAAAAAGCATTGTGGCTGATGCAGAATGGCGAACTGAACTATGCCGGAATAGCTTCCGCCAGCGGCTTCGCAGACCAGTCGCATTTTATCAGAAATTTCAAGTTAATGAGCGGATATACTCCACTGGCATTCAGTCAACACTGCCATCCTTATTCAGATTTGTTTACCAACCCTATTTAATATTCAGATTTGTTTACCAATCCTATTTAATGTCGCTTTTCTTCTATCACAGAAGAAAAAGCCGGAGTAACTTTGCATCAAAAAAATGATGCAGGAAATAAATCCGAAGGACACCACTCGGGCATACGCCTTTGCAATGTGGATGAAGGCTCCGATGCCGATGGTGACAATTATCAAAACGCTTGATGTTACCCGGTTGCGCCATATAAGCAAAAAGCGAGGCCTGAAATTCAATATGCTGATGTGTTGGTGTATCGGTAAGGCCGCCTCACAAATCAAGGAGTTCTATATGTTGCCGGTCGGCGAGAAACTAATCCAGTATGATTCTTTGGCGGTAAATACGATTGTCGCTAACTCTGCGGGTGAAGTCAGTTCATGCGATGTGCCTTTCAGCAAGAATCTCTATCAGTTCAATGAGGATTACTTACGGCTGACTGCACAGGTTGCCGAAACTAACGAAAATCACGACATTACCGACCGTATGGTAATCGGAACATCCGCATTGGCACAATACGATATAGACGGTGCTGTCGGGATGTACTGCGGAATATTCAACAATCCGTTCATAATATGGGGAGCATACCGCAAGTCGTGGCTCTATACCCGATTGACCGTCTCCTTTCAGTTCCACCATACCCAGATGGACGGTGCGCACGCAGCCCGGTTTCTTGACCTGCTGCAGAAAGAAATCAGAGAATTATAGAATGACACCGCCGAGAGAGGCTCTGCCTTATCTCGGCTTGTTGGGTCAATTACAGCGCCGATAATCTCTATATATTATTCAACAGACAGAATATATCCTTTCTTTTTGATTGACGTAATTGAGACTGACGGGTCTGTAATAAGTCGGCGGATGTATGTAATCTGCACATTGAGGGAGAGAGAGTTGGAATAGCTTGCGTCACCCCATATTCTTTCCAGTATCATATCCCGCTCCACCGGCTTACCGATATTTTCAGCAAGCATCTGAAGTATTTCCGTTTGACGCACTGACAGTGAATGTGTCTCACCGTTGAAGGTCAAGGCGGAAAGGTTGGGGCGGAAAACAGTCTGTCCGAGTTGGTATTCCACATCCTGATTAACCGTCATGCTCTCAAACCGCTCGTTTATCTTCGCAATCAGTTCTTCGGGATAAAACGGTTTCGGTATATAGTCGTTTCCTTTAAGCGAGAATCCGTGAAGACGGTCCACTTTGTCGGTTCGGTCCGTAAGGAAGAAAATGATTACTTTCTTGTCGTTGCGGCGGATAATCCTTGCCATCTCGAATCCGTCAAGCTCGGGCATATTTATGTCAAGCAGAATCAGGTTGGGACGACATTCACGATACATCTCCAGGCCTACCTTACCGTTGTTGGCATAAATGACTTCATAACCTTCCGCTTCGATAAACCGCTTGAGCAGCATCGAGTTTTTGAGGTCATCATCAACCAGGAGTATCTTTATTGATTTCATCATTGCGGTAACTTTATGGTGAAACATGTGCCCTTACTCTCAGTACTCTGAACAGAGATCTCTCCACCGTGCGCTTCAACAAGAAGTCTGACATACGCGAGTCCAAGCCCCATACCCGGTTGCTCACCGGCCGAAGCCTTTCCGCGATAGAACCGTTGGAATATATGTTTCAGATCGCCTGAAGGAATGCCATTGCCGTTATCGCTCACCATAAGTTCAACGAATCCAACACCCTCCGTGGCTGAAGCATTGATTTCCACTTCCGAGCCGGAATATTTGACGGCGTTTTCCACAAGGTTATTGAGTATATTGTAGAGATGTGCGCGGTCTGCCGAGGCCACAATCCCGGAATCAATCTTATTGTTGATCGTTACGGTCTTCCCCGATGGCCGCACGGTTGCCCCGGCAACTGCATCAAACAGGTCTTGGAGATTTACACTTTGAATATTCAGCGGAATCTGTTCCACATTGTTGAAAGTGATGTCGCGGAGTTTCGAGAAGTAGGAGGACAGATTGTCAAGAGCGTTGCGGGTCTCGGTAAGCAGTTCCTTTCTGATGTCCTTGTCTTTGAGCATCCGCTCATTGTCAAGCCCCGACACACACATCTTCAATGTGGATATGGGACGTTTGAGTTCATGAATCATGGTGGTTATGAAACCATTGCGCATCTTGTCAAGACGTGAGAGTTTCAACACCGTGGAAAATTGAAGGAAAAGGCAGACGATTAGCAAGACGGAAACCAACAAAGTGATGACCAGCGTCGGCCACATTCCGGGAAGTACGTCTAACGGATTTATCCCGCAGACAATACAGACGGTTTTCCCTTGTAATTGCGAGTAAGGTATGGTCATGGCAAGACAGGGTGCAAACACCGACGTATTATATTTTACAGTTGTTTCCCATACCATGGAATCGGCCCTGGCCAGACTTATGCGGGCTTCAATTCCGGACTTATTCAAAACGGAATCGATCTCATCTACTGAAAAAGGATGCTTTCGGTCGGTCTGAACATTTTTTGTAGCCATCCATGCCTCGTTCTCGTCCTTGGCTCCTGACGCATCAAATGTCATCGAATCCACAGGCGCAACAGTCTGCATCTGAGCCAACTCTACAGCCTTCGCCTTTTGTTCTTCCGTAAGAGGCGATCCCGGTTCCAACCCGAGAAGTTCATGTGCGGAAAAGAGATAGGTGTAGATTTTTGATGTGCGACTCGTTTTTACAGTATCACCATATTCCTGCTGCAATGAGTATGTCGGGAAGGAGATTGTCGTTTCTTTATCTTTTGATGCATTTTTCAAGGAACCGGTCCAGTTGTCAGCACCGGTTTCCCGGATTGCATTATATTCATCCACACACTTCCCTATCTGCTCGCCAAGACTCCGCTCATATTCAATCAGCGAATATTCATACCTTCCATACAGCCAATATACCTGCATCCCCAAGAATGCGAGAATCGCGATTATTGTGACTGTATATAATGTTTTGATCCGTCTTTCCATGACGCAAAATTAAGAAATTATCTCCGTATATATAGCCTCAGTGTCAAGCTATTTGCCTCACAGTAATAATTTAGTAATAATTCCTTAATGTTTGAGTAATGATTATTTTCGGTCCGGGGCTTTGTTCTGTGGTAACTTTGCAGCGTCAATCAAAAAACACCGATATGAAGAAAACATTTTTGATACTCGTAATCGGAGCCATTGCGACAGCCATAGCTTCAGGCAAAATCGTTCGCCGTCAGCTCAGCATATTTCAGGCTTCGGTTCCGGAGACTGAAACCCTCGCTCCAGAGAAGATGGAATTCGTCTACGACTACCGCTGCTGCATTGACACCACCGGTTTGCTTAAAGACAACATATCCGGCGACAACATGTTGCTCCAGATTGGTCCCGACGGCCTGTCGAAATTCTCAAGCTATAAGAACCTCACAGTCGATTCAATCCTTATGCGTTCCTCTCAAGAACAGATAGCCGATGCCGCCATGGAGGGTAAACTCAGCACAGGCGAATTCATGACCATCTACAAGAACTATCCCGCAGGACGCCTGACCCATACCGAAAAAATCTGCCAGGACTGGTTCCGCTATGAAGAAGAAATGCCGTCATTCAATTGGGAACTTACCGATTCGATCGCCACTGTGCTCGGTTACGAATGCCGGAGTGCCAGATGTAAGTTCCGAGGGAGAGAGTGGACTGTATTCTATACCGAGGATATTCCGTTGACAGATGGTCCGTGGAAACTCCATGGGCTGCCGGGACTCATAATGAAGGCTTCGGATGCGGCCGGACACTATACATTCGAATGTATCGGTATCAAGTCAAAGGCCGACCGCCCCATAACTATCTACAAGGTGCCTTTTAACAAAACCGACCGTCAGGGTTATTACGACGCCAGACATCGATATGAGATAAATCCGTATGCATATTATGAAGCCACTACAGGCGAACACATAACGGTCACCGATGGAGCCGGCAATCCGTCGCTTGACGCTTACGACCCTATAGAATTGCCTTTCGATTATCTCGAACGCGACTGGAAGAAATGAACGGTTACAGTTCTTTTATAATTTGCGTTTTCTTCGGTCTGCTGACGTCAGCAACAACAGTAACAGCAGCAACAACAGCAGCCCCGGGAGAACTGACCGGCATGGTCGTTGACGCCGACACTAATGAGCCTGTGGCCGGTTGCATTGTGAAAACGAAGGGGGCATTTACATCCGCGAACAAGGATGGTCGCTTCATTATCAATCCTGAAGCCGGTGCTGACTCAGTAACATTCCGTTTCTTGGGTTATGAGTCACGCTCGCTGCCGGTAACAGCCGATTTTTCCTGTGTGCGTCTTAAACCTAAGACCACGCAACTCAAAGACGTTATAGTCGAAGCTCCCGATATATATGCCAAAGGTGATACATTAGTGTTCAACGTGGCTAAATATGCCAACGCCAAGGACAACGCCATTATCGACGTCCTCAAGCGGCTCCCGGGTATTAAGGTAGAGGAGGACGGAACGATCAAGTATCAGGGAAAGCCTATCAATAAGTTTTATCTTGACGGCAATGATTTCATCGGCGGTCAGTATGGACTTGCCACCAACAATATCTCGCATAAGGATGTAGCCTCCGTTGAAGTAATGGAAAATCATCAGCCGATCAAGGCTCTCGAAGGTATTGAATTTCCTGAAGAAGCGGGTATAAATCTCAAACTGAAGGAAGATGCACGAAGCCGGTGGGTGGGCGTAGTGCAGGCTGCGGCTGGCGTTCAGCCGTTTCTGTATGACGGTTCGCTCTACACTATGCGCATAGCTCCGAAGAATCAGAATATCATAACCCTGAAAGCCGACAATACAGGATGGAATCCGGCCAATGAGATACTGGAGCATGATTTCGACGATATGTTCTCCTCGGATTATACCTCAAACCTTTGGCCTGAATATATTTCTGCCGATATTGTAAACGCACCACTATCGGAGAAGCGTACACGAGACAATCTGTCGTGGCTTGCAAACGCGATAACGGCATGGAAGTCCGGAGACACTTCGATGCGTCTTAAATTTAACTATGCGGGCGACCGTCTTGACTACAATTCGGGAATGACTACCGATTATTTCAGTTCTCAGATTCATCAATTTGTTCAAAATAATTCACAACGCACACAGACTCATGATCTGTCGGCACAGTTTTTCAGTCAGACAAACAAGCGAGGCTACTATCTGAAGGAGAAATTGACAGTGGACGGAGTATTTGATAAGTCAATCTCAGAAATAACAGGCTCGTTTGACCTCACACAGCGGGTCAGCCGCAATAGTCTATCTGTCAACAACGACCTGAAACTTGTGAAGCGTAATGAGAAAAAACTATTCACGCTTATCTCGCGCAACACCTTCGGGCATCGTCCGGATAGATTGATTACGGCAGGAGTTGAAAATGCGGAGCAGAGTCTGGGTACTACCGATTTCCGAAGCACCACTGAAACCAAATTCGGAAAGATGACACGTTTCTGGAAAATTTATGTAACCGCCGGACTTGACCTCGACTATCACCGTATGAACAGCACCCTTGACGGACTTGGCGGATTTGACAATGCCGGAATTCACGAAGCGTTCCTGTCAGATCTTTATGCTACCCCGCAAGTGGATTACGAACGCAATGGCTGGCGGGCTTCGTTAAATATCCCTTTGAAATGGCTCCACTATTCAATCGCAGGTCAGCATGACTATATTAATGCGTCCCCACGGCTGTATGTCAGGCGGCAACTGACAGCGAAATCGGAAATTTCCGCTTCGGCAGCTTATAGCCTCGGCTCGCCACAGCCTTATATGAATATCACGGTTCCGGTGCTTTCAGACTACCGCAATCTTTTCATTGCCGTTAATCCTGACAAATATTCACAGAATGTTGCCGCCACACTCTCATATCGTTATCGCAATCCATTGAAGTCGCTGTTCTTCAACATCTCGGCAACATATAATCATAGCCGCAGTTCAATAATGTCAAATCAGTTATTCATCGGCGATTTCATAATATCGACCTATGTTGACCATCTGAACAACAGTGATTCATGGCATGCCAAGGGTGGATTCAGCAAAGGTCTCGGTCACAGCAAGATGGTGGTTGGCTGTGATATGGATGCTTCTGTGTCGTCCGCATCATCCATGCGCGATAACGAAGTGATGCCCTACCGGCAGATGGCAGCAGAAGTGAAGCCTTATTTCAAAGGGAGCATCACACGATGGCTCTCTGCCGGCTACGAGGCAAGCTATGGATTCTCAAAACTGAAAATAAATGATATAGTCAACAATTACCATAACTTCAGGCAAAACATCTTTGCTACCATAATTCCCAATGATTATGTGCAATTTACTGTGGGAGCGGAGCATTTCCTGACACGATTCCCGGAGGGAAACATAACTAACTTTGTACTCCTCGATGCTTCGGCAGTGTGGCGAATCAACGGCAAAGTACGTCTGTCTCTTACTGCCGGCAATCTTCTGAATCGCCGTAATTACCGGTATATCAGTTATGGCACCCTCTCGCGTTCGGAACATCACTTCGATATAAGACCGAGGAGCATCCTTGCCTCTGTCCAATACCGCTTCTAAACCCACCTCATAACGATAGTCACGGTCCATTTCCGCCATTCTTTTTGGAATGTGGCGCGACAAACCTACGGGGCGCGATCAGTGTTATAATTTTGCATTGATTGAAGTTGATTGAAGTCAGATTGCAATGTGTCATGCAACCTTTGTATTGAGATCATGCATCCATATTGCGATTGCACAACCGTTTATTTTTAGAATGAATGAGCCGGAAAGGTAATAGGTTCGCGGGGTTAAGTGCGGCGGGACTGCTCGTCGCCATAGGAATTGTGTTCGGCGACATAGGCACGTCTCCGCTCTATGTCATGAAGGCAATCCTTAACGTCAACCCGGAGTTTGACCGGGATTATATTATAGGAGCGGTGTCTTGCGTGATATGGACCCTCACCCTTCAGACCACAATCAAATATGTGACGGTAGCACTCCGCGCCGACAATAACGGGGAGGGCGGCATTATGGCTCTTTTTTCACTGGTAAAGAAGACGGGGAAAAGCGGCTGGCCGTTCATCGTGGCCGCCATCGGAGCCAGTGCGATGCTGGCTGACGGCATAATAACGCCGGCGGTGACGGTCACGTCGGCCGTGGAGGGTCTGCGTTCGCTGTATGTAGCCACACCGGTGGTACCCATTGTGCTGGTGATTATAACCGTGGTATTTTTCGTGCAGCGTTCGGGGTCGTCCAAGATCGGAAGGTTCTTTGGCCCGGTAATGCTCGTATGGTTTCTGATGCTCGGCATCCTCGGCATGATGAATGTGTGGAACGATCTGTCCATATTCAAGGCATTCAACCCCTGGTATGCGGTCAGACTGATTATTACCAGCCCTGAATGGATGTTCATACTCGGAGCGGTGTTTCTCTGCACCACGGGCGCGGAGGCGTTGTATGCCGACCTGGGGCATTGCGGCCGTTACAACATCACTTTCAGCTGGCTTTTTGTCAAAGTCATGCTGATTCTCAATTATCTCGGGCAGGGCGCATGGATTCTGGCACATGCCGGCTCCATCGACGGCATGGTCAATCCGTTCTACGCAATGATGCCTCCCGGCTTTCTGGGCGTGGGCATTGTCATAGCCACCGTCGCCGCCATAATAGCGAGCCAGGCGCTGATAAGCGGCGTGTTTTCTCTGATCGGCGAGGCCGTGAATCTCGACATCTGGCCAAGGATGAAGATAAACTATACGGGTAATGTCAAGGGACAGCTGTACGTTCCGGCTATAAATCTGTTTCTGTATGCGGGATGCGTCGGTACGGTGCTTCTGTTCCGGTCGTCGGGCCGTATGGAAGCCGCATACGGTCTTGCAATCACCATAACGATGCTGGCCACCACGATACTACTGTGGCGTTATATGCGGAATATCGGGACTCCCGCATGGCTCTCCTACTCATTTTTCATTGTGTTCTGCCTGTTGGAAGGAGCCTTTTTCGCCGCCAATATGTTCAAGTTCGTGCATGGCGGCTGGTTTACGGTTCTGATAGCCTGCGGATTGTTCTGCATAATGTTTGTCTGGAACAAAGGCAGCTCATTCCATCGACTCCATGTGGATTATAAATATTTTCCGGATTACATAGACATAATCACCGCGATAAGGGACGATGGGGAAATATCCCGCTATGCGTCGAATGTAGTGTACATAAGCTTCTCGCCTACAGAGAATATGGTGGAAAGCAAACTGCTGTATTCCATAATAAACAAACAGCCAAAACGGGCCGACCATTACTGGATTCTCCGCATAGAGCACACCGACATGCCCTATACGCTCGATTATTCCGTTGACACGATGGTCAAAGACGCGATTTTTCTGGTGACCGTCAGATTCGGCTTCAAGGTGCAACCGCGGATCAACGTATTTCTGAGACAGATTGTGGAAGATCTTGCGGCCACCGGCGATCTTTCGCTGACAAGCAGGTATCCCTCTATGAAACGGTATGGTATTCCGGGCGACTTCCGGTTCGTTCTGATTCATCGGGTATTCTCTCCCGCGAGCATCTGCAACGCATACGAACGCAAGGTCCTGGCAGCGTACGAGACACTGCGGCATATCTCCGAATCGACTGAAAACGCTCTGGGGCTGGACACAAGCGTGGTCACTGTCGAGACAGTGCCGCTGGTGATCCGGAGCGGACCGGACATCAGGATCAAGCGAAAGCAGAATTGATCATCATTTAGATTATAAACGTGTTTATCATAATCAAGGAATCATGAACTTATATTTCAATATCCTTTCCGGCTAAAATGAATGATATGCCAAACGATATTTCCCGCTTCATTTCGTCAGGAATACATGTAAACGTGTCCGGGAGTCGGTGAATGCCGAAAAGAGCCGAAGACGTCTTGGGAATAATGTTTAAAAGATTATTTATTTTTTCTATGCCCCTGCTTTTGAAGTCTGAGGGTGATTCACCATACAGGTTGATGCATACGGACTCAACTTTAGTAAAATCTATCTGTCTGAATTTGTCCGTTACTTTTAAAACCAGACTATCAACATCCGCGCCATATACAAATCGGGCATAGAATCTTCCGGCATCCTTTAATGTGGCATGAATATCGTTAATGTCAAAAGAAACGGGACCCTGATAAATTGGCGGACATGTAAGAGCGCGAACAATGCTTAGGATGGATTTTCCGTCATTAACAGTCTGAGCATCGAAACATCCTCGTTCTTCAATATGTTCGGGAAACACGCCTAAGGTCAGGACTCCGGCTTGATAGAACTTACGACCCAATTCAATAGCCTTAGAAAAGTTATCTTGAGCCCGGATTATTACCATTCTATCTTCATCACCGACTTCAATCCCGTCCGGATTTAAAGTGTATTCGTTAGTGACTCCTGTAAACCACTCATATATATCCAGCACACTTGCCCCGTCATCTTTACTTATTGAGATAACTCTAAATTCCATTTGCTGAGGTATTACCCGTCTTCATAATGTTCGTACATATCATAAATCCAGCCCTTCATTGTTTTGCGCACACTCTCAGGCGAAATTACTTCAAGCCATGCACCGTCATGCAAAAGGCGCATAATGAAGTCGTAGGTCGGAGCAACCCACAACTCAAAATCAGCGTAATCACCATGGTCTTCTATCAGCCGTTGAGAATGATGGATGGGCAGGGATTTAAGATATTCCTTATGTTGCGCATAAGCACGAAGAATAATTCTCATCGGGAGTTGAGTATCCGAAACTATGCCATACATTGTTTCAAAATGCTCTATTGCCGAAAATTTCTCGGGAATCTTAAACATATCATTAAGGATTGTGAGAGACCGGATGCGGTCAAGGCCATAGATTTTTAGCTTATCTTTCGTTTTCGGTTTTGCCAACATATACCACCTTCCTTCAAAGAGTTTCACGCAGTACGGCGCTACGGTTTCGGTCTTCGTCTCTCCCGTCCTGAAAGACGTATAGCTCATCTCAAGAACCCTATTCCCTCTCATCGCCTCCATAATTGGAGTCAGATACACATATCCTGACGGTATCTCATCAACCAGAATACGATTTTTCAAAGAATGATTCTCTTGAACGAGATTGCCTACGGAAAACGTATCAAGTATCCAATGTCTCAACTTGTCTTCATCGATATCATCAGGATTAGCAATATAATACAAATACCCTCCGCTCTCCTGGCATTTTATTTCGATTCCAAGCGTAATCAGTATATCCTTTCTCCACCGATTGAATGTACCGCGATGGAGAGGCTCATAATCGCTCATGTCTTTATTACACTCCCACATATCGGAGATTTCCTTAAATGAAATCTTACCGTGGCGACGGAGAGTTTCAATCAGCCAGATATGTTTTTTCAATTGTGCCATTTGATTACACTTACAATGTCTTCAATCAAGGCATCAAAATGCTTGGCAAGATTCTCTTTGCTTTGCCGTGACGGATGGATAGTACGGGCGGCATACCTTACCCCGGGGATATTGATGCGGTGAAGAAAAACGTCTTCTTTAACAAGATGGAATGCTTCATCCGAGAGTCCAAACTTCTCTTTTATTTCTTGGTCAGCATAGAATCCTGTCAGGAAGATCATGACATCCGGTTTCAGTATTCTTACCTCATCAGCAACAACATTAAAGTATTGGCGTTCTATTTCACTAATCTCTGATGTCGGTTTACGGCAACTTTTACCGAAATCCGTACCGCCGCATCCTATTTTCGACACGTTGTTCCACACAGCATGTACATTCTGGTTCCCGAGACGGTCCCTCAATTGCTGTATCAGCTGGTTCTGGCGGCGTGTAAAGATTGATTTCCCGACACCGTTGCTTTCGTAGCAATAGGCGTGATATATGTCTCCGAGTCCATAGATCTCCGGTTCACCATCAATATGCTTCCCTTTTATTTCATTCAGAATATCATCTGAAGAAGAAAGATTAAAGTTGTATGTTCCGTAAGGGCATTCGCTTCGCTCTTTTATGTCGTTCCAGTTATTGGTTTCGCGACCAAAGACCATTACACGCAGATCAGCATTCTCATACGATTCATCATCGTTGAGTTCAAGAAGGAGCGGGAGTGCCGGTTTAATGGCATTCGGATCATCAAACAAAGGCTTCACCGCAAAGTAAAGGCCCGGAATCCTGGGACCGTAGAGATTCACCAACTGATCGTTCAGTGATTTTTCTTCAATAGGAATATATGTTATATCATTCATAAGTAAGATTTGTTATTACCTGCTCGCAAAGTTAATCATTTCCTGTCTCATTCTGCAGTACAGGTTTGTTTTTTTATCTCCCGCCAACTTTTTATCATATTGACGAGGCAATTTGCCACATAGTATTCGGGAGGTGTAGGAGGGAATCCCATCCAGGGTTCACGGCGATGAGTGTCCCGGACTTTGGTAGCAAGGCATGTTGACCATGATTCCGTCACAATGAAAAACTCTTCCTGATGAAGAATTGTGTCATCTGAAACATAGGAATCGTGTACGGCAAGGAATCCGCCTTTATCCTCATAGGGATTATTATTCACCTTCCGGGACAATTCTTTCAGTTTTTCGAATGCTAATTCGCACTCGGCCAATTGATGGTCGTAGCAATCCGGCTGGTGATTGCGGATATATCTTCTGACTTTTTCCCAGTCAGCCTGGCGAAAATAGAATTCCAATCTCATATCGGCACCTGACAGGTCATTGTATTCCATCTGATTGCAATAGCAACCTTGGTTCATCTTGAGTAGTTTATCAATCTCTGATTTATTCACAAAGGATTCAGGCAGAGCGACAAAAGTCAGCGACGGATATTTGGGCAGCTCTATTGCGGCAACAGGATTGAAAGAGCAGTCAAGATGTGTAATATCAGGACAGTGTCGCAGATCCAATTTTTTCAACATATTGTCTCTACATATCACCCCTTTCAGAAACCTCTTTTGATATTCACCGGGAGTCAAGTCAAGAGATGTCAAGCACTGCCCGACGACTGACAGACTCCTTAGTCCCGGACAATCGCCCAAATAAATCGAATTCAGTTGACGCTTGTTGCGACTGAAATCCAGACCTTCCACGACACCGTTCCATAACGATTCTATACTTAGGGAATATGAACCGGAGTTCGCATAGATATGTCTGCAGACTACGGAGCCGGTCTTATCCAGATCTCCATATCCGTCACATGTGCCGTCTCCCCAGTCAACGACAATATGGCAATAAGGAGCAAGGTCTAACGAAAACTCACAAGCACGGTTTCCGGATTTGATCTCAATGCCTAATATCATCCGATCCTGTGTAATATTCTTACGATGATAAAGCATACACTGCCGAAGCATCTTTTTTAAGAACGGATCATTATCATTTCTATACGGGCTTTTCAGGAATGGGAGATACAACTCATATTGTTTGTCTTTGCCACAACATTCTGAATACAGATCTCCCAATACCCATACCACTTCATAATCTTTTGGCCAATATGCTTCATTAAATCTCTCAAGGTATTTTATTGCAAGATCAGGATCCGGCTCTGTCCCTCGGCCATAGTAATACATCAGTCCCAGATATTGTGCCGTCACATCATCTTCAAGAACCTTTAATGTATTGAACGCTTCCGAATATTCTTCCGTCTCATAATAGTATGTCCCTAATTCGAATGCGTAATGTACGTCACCTTCGTTTGCTTTCTTGATATAATATTCACGCACTGCAGGATTGTAGAGCATCCTCGACAGGCTGCTACCGAATGTTGCGTTACATTTGGTAATTATATCCACATATTCACGGTCGGTCAAGGCAAGACGGCGCTCAGTACTGTCTTTGCTGAGTTCAGCAGTCAGCATCAGAGCCAATGCGTTATTACAGTACATATATCCGGCATCCTTCCACTCAGTCAGACAGTCAACGGAATATTGAAATTCCTCTTTGCTTGCATTCCTCAGATAACATGACAGATTCATGACATCCATCGGAGGGATATATGGGGATTCAAATTCATTTTTCAGACTATCTGCAATACGAAGATATTCCTCAATGGCATCAAGACCATTTATGAGTTGTGCGCGCATTGAGCCGTCAGGGTTTAACGGTTCATTTCTTAGATGTTTTAATATTTCTGATGCACTTTTGGCTAAGTTCCACATCCGTTTTTTGTTTTCTTCAGCAGTAATCATTGTATAAATTTCTTATCAGTTAATTTTCCCGTGCCGACATTGATACAATCCATACAGAGACAATCACCATTCCTCATGACGATTTCGCTCACTGTCAGATGTTCGTTGTCTCCCATTATCACATAGTATTCCTCATATTCTGAAAAATCCAACTGAATGTATAGTTTCAGATACTTTCCGCAATCCGTCAGCCCGATACCCATGATGCCAAGCCACATATCCTGAGCCTTGATAAAGTCAGTAAATGAAGCGTATTCCTCGGCTACCGCGGAGAAATATGCCTGTCGCTTTCGCACCATTTCCATACGGTCTATTGCTGAAAGATTCATATAAATCCATTAATTTTTATCCAATGTTCGTTTCTGATAAATGGATCTGATGTTGTCTTCCACTCCAATTCAGCTATTTGACGCTCGGTCCAAAGCATTGTGAGATTTTTTTCCTTGCGAAGCTCAATAGCTGATTTAACAAGTGGAATAATATCATGAAGACGTATTTTAATATCCTCCCATAGCCCGTCAAGGTGACAAGCCGCGACGTATGCGAGGCGCAGATAAAGTCTTACATGCTTAAAATCTCCATAATAGTAAATTGTAAACTCATGCTCCCATCCACATTCATCCAATATGTCACCGGCTTCACCCATCAAGTCTTTACATAGGGCTGTATGATTATGGCAAAAGTTATCGATGGATACGGGTTGGGCATAATCCAACCGCACGTCAATCTTATTTTTTATATTATCTATCATAGCTGAAATCATTATTGTTTTTTGCGTTTTACGATTAATCGGAAAATTGGACGGGCAGTAACAACCAACAATATTATTATAGAGGCATAGATTCTGACAAGAGAACAGCCCCCCGGAAATGCAAATAGGATAAGAGAACTTACCATTACCACTCCCACAAGCCATATTGACAATTTTGTAAAGCTGATGTCATACTGATTATTTTCGGCCTCCGACTCATCAAATAGATCCGCGATTCTTTTTTTGATTGACTTTCCCATAATAATTGAATTGTTTGTGATTTTGCAAAAATATACTCATGTTGTCTCAATAAACAGTACAGGCTATCTATTTCTCATAAAAAATTTATACTGACGCTAAAAATGAGACACCCAAGCGCTATTTTTGTATTAAAGTTGTTTGTACTTATTTACGAAAATAGATGAGGAACAACTGCATTATAAAATTATACCCAAGATGAAGATAATCCATATTTCCGACACGCACGGATGTCATAGATGTCTTCCCGAACTTCCAGAGGCAGACATAATCGTTCATTCCGGCGATTTCACAACGGCGGGAAGCGAGCGGGAAGCAATCGATTTCCTCAACTGGTTTTGCGACTTGCCCTATAGGCATAAGGTTTTCATCTGCGGGAACCATGATGACTGTCTATATGAAGCCAATATCGAAGGTCTTGACTCCAATGTATATTATCTTTGCAATTCAGGCATTGAAATAGACGGCATGAAATTTTATGGGGTTCCAATGTTTACAGAAGATTGTATCACCAACCGTCAAACTCAAAACTATGCTCAAATCCCGAATGACACAGATATACTCATAACTCATTCGCCGGCATACAGTATTCTTGACTTAGCCGACGATATCAATTATGGCTCGAAAGAATTATTACAATCATTGGCAAGAGTAAATCCACAACTCCATCTATTCGGTCATATCCACCGACAGCATGGCATGACCATTATGGGAACAACAATATTTTCAAACGGTGCGATAATGAATGACGGCAACTCAAATTTCTATCATCCCAATATCCTCGAGTTGTAAGATCCGCATAAAGATAATTGCAATAGTATGTACGAATTAAGACCATAGAGGGAACTTTTACTTCTATCGGAGACTCTCAAAAGAAATGTTCCATTATTGAAATCAACCAAAATTCAAACCAGGCAGCTGGTCACCTTCCGGCCGCCTTTTTTATATCTTTTGATAGTAAAAGAACCGACAATTCCCGAGGTTACCATTCGAAGCCGACGTGCGCGCCGAGGCCGTTCTGGACGATGCTGGACTGGTAGCCGCTCCAGTAATCCGAGGTCAGGAGGCGGTAGTGGACTCCGATGTTGAAAGCCTGCTTGGAGCTCTGCGAGTTTACGGGAATCCTCACGCCGATGGCCGGCTGGAAGTAGAAGTAACTGGTGTTGGTCAGGTATCCGTTGCGGATTTTCACCGAATGGCTATTGGCCAGAAACGAGGCGCCTATCTTCAGGTCGATAAAGAACGATGCCGCGTTCCTCGGTCCGATATTGAACCGGAAATCAGTAAAAACAGGAATCATCACCGCCTTGGATACATACGTGTCGTCATAACGGTCCATATTCGACTGCGACCAGCCGTTGCCCCAGTCGTCGTTCACATACGACCACATGAGGTCCACGCCTATGCCGGCGCCCATGAACAGCCAGCTGTTCAGCTGATAGCCCTGCGACGTCGATATAGTGGCGAAGTTAGACCGGTACCGCCCTACCCCCTGTGTATAGGCCGCATCAACAAAACCCTTGTACGAACTTGACCCCGACAGGGCCGGCATCAACACGTTGGTAAGCCCGTTGGCTATATTCGAATACTGTGCGCTGGCGGCAATCACGGTGCTCAGCATGACTCCTAACAATATGCTCTTTTTCATCGGTAATTCTTTTTATATGAATAACAAGAGAATAGAGTCAATTGTTACCCCGAAAACCAATATTCTGTGACAGTAGCAGCCCGTATTACCTGTATTCCGCATACCGGGAGCCCTTGGGTGTCGGGTCGGTTACCCGGACAGGTTTGTCGTACACCATCTCCATCAGCGACTGGAGATTGCGGGCACCCTCGGCGCGGGCACGCTCTATGGTGCCGTTCCGATACAGCAGTTTCGTCGACTTTTCCTTAATCTTGGCCTTAACGGCGTTTTCTTCCGCGATGGTGAACTTGTCGCTGCGGAACATCGCCATCCTGCCTATGGCCTTGGTGTCGATCACTTCCCACGAATTCTTATCCGTGGCCTCGTACAGTTCCACGATTTCGGGAGGAAGCGTGATTATTACGGTATCACCGGAGGCATTCACCTGCAGCTTCTCCAGATCGAACGACACGCTCCCCTTCTGCTTCTGGATGGCGAACATCACCTTGTCGTTAATGGTGTCAAGCACCGGCACTTCGCTGTAGATGTCAACGGTGCACAGCCGGGCCATGGTCTCTATCCGGCTTACCTTCCCCTTGTCCACGTCGATAGTCTTCTTGGGCGAACTTAAGCTGAAATACAGGTAAAGTCCCGCCGCCACGACCGCAATCACCACAATCGCGATCAGTATGTGTTTTGCTTTCTTAATCATTGCAGCCGATGTTTAGGGTTTGAAATCGACACTTGCCGTATAGCCGTTGGCCTCGAACAGTGTCTCGAAGTATTTGCGGGCCTTACGCTGGGCGGCGTCCACAAGCTGCTGCCTGAACTCGGGATTATCCTCCACCTCCTTCTTGAACGAGGCGTTGGCCTTTTCCTTGATCTCGGCGCGTTCCTTTGAGTCGAGGTTGGATCTCAGCGGACCGATGTTCTCGTACTCCTTGCGCATCTCCATGTCGCGGCCGGCTATCTCCGTGCGGACGGGAGGCAAAGTGACCCTCACGGTCTTCGTATCCTCGTCATACACTATGTCGTCCATCTGCATGGCAGACAGATCAATGTATGCACGCATATAGGAATCGTAGGAATAGACCGCAATCCGTTTCCCGATGGTGTACCAGTCGGCACTCTCCATCCTGGCCGTCTTGGTTATGGCCATCGAGGCGAACACCATCTTGTCGCCCGACTTGATTTCCTGATATATACCTGTATGATCGGGCTGTTCGGTCCTTGCACATCCGCTTAGAATCAACAGCCCGACAGCGCCTATAAGATATTGTTTCATTTTTCTTCCAATTTATCGTAATATTTGACCGTAAACCGGCATTTTAGTTTAGGCATCGTTCCTTACTTGTCCGGGTTCAGTATAACAAACGGAATCTGACTGAAAAGGTTTATGTCATCGACAGCATCGGATTATCCGGCAACCTAAATGGCGTCCAGCAGAATGAACGATCTCCAGCATTCATTGTCAGGATATTTCAGTCTGATCTTCTCCTGGGCTTCACGGAATGCTTCGGCCTTTGGCTTGCCGGCAAGATAGTCTGTGTAGAACACCGACATGAAGTCACATGTGATATCGTCGTCTACTTTATTAAGCGTCATGAGGATGCTGTTCACACCGGCGAGTTTGAATCCACGCTGCAGTCCGAACACACCGTCGCCCGACAGCTGTCCCAGTCCCGTCTCGCAAGCCGACAGCGCCACCAGATCCATTTTCGAGAAATCAAGGCCTGATATCTCATAGGCAGTGGCGATTCCATCATTGGACGATGCGGGCTCTCCGCTGACCGCAATATTGGCATTCGCAAAGAACAGTCCGGAATTCACCATCGGACTGACATCCTTAGATATGGCATTATACAGCTTGCGGGCGGAATAAGGCAGGCGCGAAAAACTCCTGTCCGCCGAGGGCACGAAGTATCCGTGAGTGCCGATATGGAGCACTTTCACGCCTTTCCCGGACAGATTCCTAAGATTCGCTTCAGTTGCGCACGCCTCTTCATAAACCGTGATGCTGTCGTTGTCGTGCGCATCGGCGATCTGACGGATGATGTCCATTTCTCTTTTTGTACCCGGCAGATATGGCAATGAATACGCCACGCCTCGATGCACCCTTTGCTGGCTCTTGTTTTTATTGCCAAAATCTATGCCGCCGAAAAGAGCGATTCCCCTACCATTGCGGGTAGGCTGCTCCAGCAGTACGCGGGTAGACGACAGCCTGAACAGCCTATAAGCGGAAGATATCGGCTGCCGGTCCTCCAGCATCAGCGATTCGACCGGCAGACAATTCAGGTTGCCGGCCGGTGAAAAATAAACATTGCCTGAAGCGGTCATATACGGCATAAGCTTGTTCCATACTGCCGATGCCTTGAAATCGGAAGTAATGGACTTATCCACCTCCTCCGCCTTTCCCAATCTCACAAAGACCGGATTGCGTAATTTCCGAGAGACAAGAACAGCCGCATACTCCCGGGTGTAATCTATATCCTGCAGTTCGAGAAATTCAATCGCCACATCCTCGTCCTTAAGCTTGTTAAGGACATCCTTCCAGCTATGGGTCAGACCCGAGACAAGCAGATTGCTTTCGGGCACCAGTCTGTTAAGCGAGAGTTCCATGTCCTTGATCTGTCTGTCCATCGCTGACTTTTCATGTTCAGACATAGTCAGGTTCTCGGTTCGGGCGGTTCGCTTTTGTCGCCACACTTCATACAGCTCGGCCACCTGCGGATCATTCAACTCCCCCACAATGTCCGAGAAGGTCTTGGCGGAATTCAGCAACATCCCTTTGGAATTCAACGCCAGGTCATACACTACGCCTCCGAACTCCGACCCGTCGTTTTCCTCCTCGGCATATCGCCCTGCATCGGCTATCTGACGCTCGTACATATGCCAGTAATGCTCTTTGTCTTTCTCGGTAAACATTGCGAATTTCCGTCCCACCTCCGAGATTATGGTTTCGGCCAGTTCTCCGTATGCTTTCTGCGCTTCCCGGATTTTTCCCAATCCAAGATATGCCTCTGCAAGTATGTGTCCGTCATAGATGATCTCGCTGTCATTGGCACCTTGTGTATGAGGTATCAGCTTTATAGCCTTTTTATAATTGCCGGCCTTGACATGATACATTGCCAGTGAACTCAGATACGTATCCCTTAACGGGGAATTGGCAAGCTGATTCCTGACGATAGTCTCAACATTATCAGCGCCCCGGAGCATGCCCGCATTGTCGTCCGACAGGAAACCAAGCGTGGCGCGATAAAGTTCCGTGTATATTCTTTTTTCGACATCATCGGGGAAATTATCACGCACCAGTTCCTGACATCTCCCTACCACCTCTGTAAGCTCGTTTCTCCTGTCGCCGTATGCCTCGCCACCGCGATCGTAAATGGAATCAAGCCAGCACACCAATGCCGACGCCTTCAATGTCAGCACATTCCACAGCACATCCGGAGTCAGGTCACGGGTCAGCAACACATTGCAATAATGGTCCACTTCCTCATAGTCCCCGACCCCGTGCAATGCATTTATGAGTTCAAGCAATAATTCCACCTTATCCTCTTCCGATACCGACTCTTTTGCCAGCAGTTGCTCGATGATTTTCTTTGATTCGTTGACATCGCCGTTCATGGCATGGTATGAGGCAAGCAGTCTGATATGATCGTCGACCAACTCAGGATGACTCGTCCCGAAAGCCTCTTCCACATATGGCAGCGAAAGTTTCAGGTATCTGACGGCATTTCCGAAATCGTTCAATGACACGAACATCTGGATCACGTTAGAAAAAATCAACGAAATGTCCTTATCGTTCCTTGACAACGCATCATCGGCCATACGCCTCACATTATCCGCTTCCCGCACGGCGTTCACGTAATCGCCGCATTTTGAATATGCGATGGCCAGAGTGGCACAGTCCACGATATCTTCCCTATCGCAGTTTCTTCTTATAAGTTCCAGAGCCTTTCTGCAATAACGGGCATCCATATACCATGCATCGAGCACAGGGAATATGGTCGCCACCGCATCCGGCGGGATGACACCTCTGTCGATGCCTTCAAACATACGGTCCAGGCATGCGGACACCTCATTCTCTTTCCCGTTTTTATGATAGAACATCGTCGCTGCGGCCAGCGCATCCGTAAACGACCGGCTTTGGGGCGACACGGTTTTGAGCAGTTTGTCGTACAGGGCCTCGTCTCCGGATATTTCTGCACGTGCCAGAAGAGCCTCGATATATTCGTCGGTATCGGTCTTGTCTGCATCATCCAGAATTTCGCACACCTTGAGGTATGTGGCACTTGCATCGGCGTCCCGTCGCGCCTGACGCTGGAACGAACCGAGAATGGAGAGCGCCGCAATGTAATCGGCGGAATCCCGACCACTGCTCTTCAGTAAGTCGTCGGCATAGAGTGACTGCCATGCAGCCGCATCTCCGAAATTACCGATTCTGGAACTGGCATATCCTAAATTCAGATATATCCATGGACAGAACGATTCATATTTACCGGCATTCTGCGGATGCTGAACGCATTTCAATGCCAGAGAAAACGCAGCTATGGCCTGCTCATCATCATTCTCGGCTATCTTGTGTTCTCCGAGACCGATGGAGGACGCCAGGAAAAATTTATCGTAGAAGGCAGGTACCTTCTTGCATGAGTTCAAAGCCACCACTATCTGATGATAGTCCGTCTTGCCGTTGCGCGAGGCCAGGTTGAATGTCTCGACGGTGAGCCGGCTGATAACCTGCATGGATAATGGCACGGATACGGTGTCCGTGTATAACAGGTATCGCAACGAATCGCAATGTTCGGCTGCGGACTGCGGCACATCGAGGCCGTTCCAGATCATTTCCGTTCCGGTCCGCACCTCGGCATTATATTGTTTCATCAACCTATATTTCTCGTCCCCCGACAGCTTGCCGGCATTGACGTTCAGGCAAGCCGCAGAGACTAAGACAGGCAAAAGTATTCTCATGGCAGTCTTCATAGGATATTTCATTATCTCAAACATGGTTTAATTGTCTACGGCATCAAGCAGAACGAACGACGCCCAATAGTCAGGGTCGTCCCAACCCTTTTCGGCATGCGACTTCACCGCCTGCTTGGCAAGTTCAAGAGCCTGGTATTTGGATTTGCCGTTAGTGATCCACTGGCGGTAGAATTCCGTCATCATAAAGCTTGTGGCCTCGTCGTCCACCTCCCACAGCGACATGAGTATGCTCCTGGCGCCGGCCTTCTTGAAGCCTCGCTGCAAGCCATACACCCCCTCGCTGCTGATATCGCCCTGGGCGGTCTGACACGCCGAGAGCACGCACAGATCAAGGCCCGTCAGGTCGATATTCGCGATTTCGTGTGATGTCAGGATGCCATCGTCAAGGCCGGCGGGAAGCTCAAGACCCCGATAGGCGTTGTCTGAGCCGGCCATGAACAGTCCGCTGCGCATCAGCGATCTGTCCTCCTGTTTTAATTTTCCGGGCTGTCGCTCGGGGGAGTCCTTCATCGCCTTGAATTCACGCTCGTCGAAATAGAATCCGTGGGTTGCCAGATGTATGATGCGGGTCTGTTTGCCTCCCAATGATTTAAAGGAGGCTTCTGTTCCCTCCGTCCCTATCATAGGCACAGCCTGAAGACGGGAGTCGGATGCGGCGTTGATCCTTTCCACTACCGACGCAGCCTCGGCCGCCGTACCCTGCAGATACGGCAGCTTTCTGACCAGACCGCGCAGGCTTCGCAGATCCACTTCCGCGTCATTTGTCGTTTCCGACCTGACAGATCTGGTGTATTTCTTCGCGTCTTCCTTCAGTTCATCAACCGTAGCATTATATTTCAGTCCTCCGTAAACAACAGCGTTCTCCCCGTCTACATACATGGGACCGTCCAGAATCTGTCGTGTGGAGGAAACGCGGTAAATGTTGTATCGGGAGGCAAGTGTCATCCGCAGGTCATCCGTCATGGGGAGCGACTCAACGGCAATCTGGCTGAATGCGCCTATCGGCGAGTAATAGATATTCTCCACACCTTTCAGATAAGGCTTTAACGCAGCGAGAATCTTCTTGCTTAATTTTGTCGACCTATAGGCATCCGAGCCTGTCGCTATGCTGTCTCCGTTGGCGATTAACACTATTTCCGGACCTGCCATATGTTTGCCCAATACGCACGCGAAATACCCCTTGTCGAATTCCGCGGTCTCGTCGCGATAGTCGGGCTGAACATAAGTCATCTCTATGGCCAGGTCGTGCTCGCCCAACGATGACTGCACTTTGGTCCACGACGTAAATATAGCGTTCTTATAGTCACCGAAATAACGCGACAGACGATGCAGGTCCTTTTCCAGTTCGTCACGACGCGTCAAAAGACTATCCAGAGCGTCTCCCGTAGACACGGATATTTTACTCATCACAGCCTCCAGGTCATCGAACTTTCTAAGAGCTCCTTTGTGACCGGACTTCTTTATCAATGCCCGCACGGCCTTGTTGGACTGCATCTGCAGCCCCTTGCACGCCAACGCGGCATCGTAGGCATAATTCTTCAACGGTTCCGTCTTATAAAGATATGCCATCTTACTCGTCTTGCTTATCAGATTATCGCATTGCCAGGTCGACACGCTATTGACGTCCATAGAGGTCCGAAGGTGCTCGAATCCGGTGTTCACCACGTTCAACGCATATTCCGAGGCAGTCTTCGGATCTTTCACGGAATAGGCCCGATACAACCCCTCGCGGACGTACTCGTCCGGAAGCCACGTATAGTCCTGCAGCACGTTGGATTTCAGCAGGTCAATCTCTTCATGTTCCGGATGTTCGCCATTCAGCAGATAGGCGATCAGTTCATTCTCATGCTTCTCCCGGTAACCGATATACGACTTGCCAAGTTCAATCACCTCATCTGATCTTCCCCGGTCCTGAAGCATTTCGATCTGACGTTCCACCAGACAAATGTATTCGTGTGTGTTCCTGACGCTATCCAACCTGTCGAATGCGGATATCAATTCATACCCCAGCTCTATGGCTTTGTCATTGGAGTCATAAGGCCCGTTATACAGAATCTTATGCTTATTGCATCCGAACATAAGGGTCAGCGCCTCATTACCGCCCACAAGCTCGCGGGCCTTGTCTATGTACTCTACGGCCATCGCCCTTTTATCACTGCCGTATGCCAGGACTCCGGCTATGGTGGCATACAGACACGCCTTATGGTATGGCGTCCGGATGAAACCAGCCGTCCTGGCCATTTCACGCTCCACATACGGGATAAACGTGTCATCGTCTATATGCGTGGCCAGGGAGTTGATGGATTTTATGAAGAATCTGTAACGCAGCCCCGCGTCTGTATCCATTGTAGGCCATAATTTCCCGGAATAGAATTCCAGAATCCGGGCCGTGTCTTTTTCTTCCTTCGTGTAATATTTTATGATCCTGTCGATTGAATTGAAAACATTCTCCTCGTTTCTGATCGACTGAACTGAATTTCTCATTACACGATGAATGAACTTTTCCAGATACAGGGTTGAATTCTTATGGTCGCCCTCCGCTTCATACGCGTCTGAAATTGTCCGGTACCATGCATCCTCGTTTTCATCGGACTCCGAGTCAAGAATAGGTGCCAGATAATCTATAAGTCCCCGATTGTCCCTGATAAACTTATAATACTTGATCTTATCCGAAATATAAGCCCCCGAGTTCTCGCCATCGGAGTATTCCCGCCTGTCATATTCCAGCAGATCCTCAAAAGCCTTTATTCCGGCCGGATCCTTCGGCTCATAACAATGATGACACCTGAATTCCAATGCATCTTCCATGGTGACTACCGCATCGTAAAGCTTCCATTTCTCATCCTCGTCCAATGTAGCCGGATCCAATGTCTCCGGATTACAGGAATCAAATGTCTTTTTCCAATCTGCAATCCAATCGTCCATAACCTTCTGAGCCTCGGGATATTTCCTCATCCTGACCAACTCAAACGCATAATCGGATATACAGTCATAATAAGCCGGACTGATCTGGTATTGTTCCAAATTTTCCAGCATTCTGGCCTTAAGCAGTAGATAGTTGCTCTTTATCTCCCGCAAGGTATATCTCACACTGTCCGTCATATTACCGGCGGGCTGTATATATGTGTCGAACATCGTCAGGACCTTGTTTATAACGGCGGTGTCCTTGTCCAGCCGATACAGGGCCTTGGTGTCGATCACGTTTTCCTGCCATTGACGCATGGTGTTTCGTGTTATTTCCTTTGCCTTGTCGTATTTGCCGGCCATGGCGTTGAGACTCGCCTGATAACCTTTCAGATCCAGATTCTCCCACTTCATGGACTCCGACATTTCCACCGTCTTGTCAACCGCCTCGGCAGCACCTTCAAAATCTGAGAGAAGAACGCTCATGGTGGATTTCACGCTAAGATACACGGGAACTAATTCCTTGTCCTTAAACATGTTTTCATAGTCATTCCTTTCCATACGGAGATACAGATCCTTCGCCTCATCGATCTTATTGCGCGACATCGCGTAAAAACACCTCACGCACTCCAGAACAGCCCTGCACTGAGGTTCCTTATCGGCGGGAATATCATTCAGACCGTCTTCCAGTTTTGTCAGCCTCTCATTGATCCGTTCATCCCGTTTCAGCTGAATATCATTGGTCAATGCGAGTACCGCCCTGTTGAACGAATCCACCTTGGATGATTGCAGCAACAATGGTTCCGACAGTTCATCGATATAGGCACATTCCGCGTTTCTGCCACATTGCGTAAAGAGTGTTCTGACAGCACCTACAGTCCGTTGCAACATTTCAATATTATCGGCAAAACACCTCTCCAATACAGCCATATATTCCGGAAGAAGCATTTTGGCATTCTCCCATTTGCGCTGAGACAACTGTAACGCTATCTCCAGATACTTCACATTCGCATTCTGCGCATGTCTTTCATCATAATTTGCCTTGACTACCGCATCCAGATCCTTTAACACATCCTCAGCCCTGTCATATTGCATCCCGGCGACATAAATATTCAACTGGTTATTCAGTTCCGGCATCTGCAATGTATCCAGTTCACCATAATTATGCCGTATTAGGCGGCGTGCTTCCTGAACATAGGGCAATGCCTTGTCCGCCTGCCGCAGATTCATGTGACACATGGCCCGATACCGGTTGGTCATGATATGGATGTAGTGATTCTCATCAAATGCCGCATGCTCCAGTTCCGACAGACGCTTCAGTTTTTCCAGAGCCTCCCGAGGCCTGTTGTTCATAAGGTCAGGAAGCATCGCGTCCGCGAGGCTGTCCATAGCGCAGGTCTTACGACGGTCTATTGGCTTGAACTTATAATGGTATTGACCATACTTTATGGCATTGGCCTCGTCTCCAGCCTGTAATAGCAGCTTGCCATCCAGTCGGCTGAATATCCGCGTCGCGATGACAGCGAATCCAGTTCCGCCTCATCCAGGACTTTGGATTTCTCGAAATATTTCAGAGCTTCGGCATACTGCTCCCGCTCGTACATTTCAACCCCCTTGGCATACAGCGAATCGGACTGCGGACTCTGCGCAAAGCAACATGCGCCCACAGTAATAACAAGCAACAGTGATATACAGATCCTTCTCATTTCTTTCCCCCCGTAGCTGCAGCCGCCGGCGCGGGCGTGCCGGTATTAAGCAGACGCGTTATGCCGTCAGTCTCATACTGGATGAAGGCGTTGATGGCCGGCTCGGCCAGAACAGTAACCCATTTGGAATCCTTATACTGCGACGACACTACTCCCAGCAGCTGCTTCCATACCGACGGCTGCTTCTTACGCTTCTTTATCAACCGCCATTCATCCTTCCATTTCTTATTGTCCCTGCCGTCGGCCGTCATGTAATATTTCTCGTTGATCTTACACACCTCCGACACCTTCATCTCCACCTTATACTGTCCCGTGCCCCAGGAATCCTGAATGTTCCTCATGTCGGAAGACCCCACATAAGATCGGGGCACCAGGAAACAGTCTCCCGAAACGCGCACGTCCTTGCCGGAATTCCTGTCTCGGTCGGCATAGTAACGGAACACGCCGTCGCCGTCGATATATTTCGGGTCAATGGACGCCACGATGTCGAACGAGCCGAGCGGCTGGTCGTTGAACACCATCAAGGCCTGGTTGATCCATGAGGACGTTATGGTGGCGTTCACCACGAATTTGAGGTCCTTGCGGCTGTCGAACGAGAAACCGATCCTGTTGTCGGTGGCCATGCCCAGCGAATCGTTGGGAAGATCGCACAACGCGTAATTGAAACGCAACGTATCCACTTCCATCTCGAATTTGGAATGGTTCAGCATCCGAGCCTTGCCCTCGGGGCCTGACTTCACCTTGCATGTCACATAGAACACTTCCTCTTCCCTGACGTTACCGTCCGGGTCGGTGTATTCTATGACCTGCCGGCATCCGAACCCGTTGAAATTCATGTCGGTCGGATCCAGAGGTCCATTGGTGGACGGATGCCGGTAAAAGTCGAGGATCTCCATCTGCATGGGGAGTCGCCTGACAAACGTGCATTCGCCGCGCACGGCCTTTTCCCATTCCGGCTTCTTGCTTTTAGTGGCGGCGATTATGGCGTTCAATCCGAAGTTGAGCAGGCTGCTTGTCACGGACACCGCCTGTCCGGCGGCCGATTTCTTGTACAGGCCTGTCAGATTGTCGAGGAACCCGCGGTTCGACAGATTGCCCCGCATGGACGCGAGCCCACGGTTGAACTCGGCTACGGTCGAGTCGTTACCCTCGTTCACCACAAGCTTATACTTACGCTGTCCCTTTACGGTGCGCTGCTTCTGCGGTCCGGCATCCTGAGTGACGGGCTCGGGCTGTTGCGCGTACATGCCGCTTGCCCACAGCACGACGGCAAGCATTACGGCCATTAATGATTTGCAATTCATATATCGAAGTCGTTATTATTGTAGTTGTTATTCGGCGACTTAAATGTCGTCTATCAATATGAAGGGTGCCCAGTAATACGGGGCATCGTATTTCGTGGTGTTGTAATATGTCTTGCGTTCCCTTGACAGCGTTGCGGGCGAGAACCTGCGGTAAGGGATACTCGACATATACGCCTTCAGATGATTCTGCGCGCCGACATAAGCCTCGTGTTTGGAGGCGCCCTGTCCCGACAGCCGATAGAATTCCTGCATGAACATCATCGTCGACCTGTCGTCGACCGACCAGAGCGTGGCCATCACGGTCTTGACACCGGCGTTTTTCAGTCCGCGCACCAGTCCCGCTGCCCCCTCGTCGGTCAGGTCGCCCTGAGCCGTCTGACACGCAGACAGAATGACAAAGTCCACGTTACTCAGGTCGAGGTCGCATATCTCGCGGGCCGACAACAATCCATCCTCACGATCGGGGTATCGACATGCTATGTTGGCGCCGGTGAGCGCCAGACCCGCGGCATTCAGCGACTGGTCGATCGCGATGCTGTCGTTCAGCCATTCCGGCCGCTTGCGGATACCCAAATCCAACGCATACCCGTGTGTGGCGATATGCACCAGATTGAATTTCGGCATCATCGCCTTCAGGTCTGCTTCGCCGACGGAATGCTTTAGATTTGCCTCATCAAGTCTGGAACTGATGCTGTCCACCTCCGACCGGGTGCCCGGCAGGTAATTGAATATGTCGTTGACGCCGACACGGTCCGCTATCATTTCCGCAGCATCGTGATTGGGAGCGGCCACTGTTGAATCCTGTGGCAATGACGAATAATTCAGACCTCCTATCACAAGCGACGACCGCGCCGCCCTGTTGACCGGCTCGGTCCGCACCGCCAGCGAGGCCGTCGATGTGACCCGATGCAATTCGTATTTATCCTTCTCGCCGAACGGCATGTTCTCGATTCCCCAGAAATGGAAGATTCCCTCGGGGGCGAAGTAAACGGTCGATACATCGCGCGGCAACACCGACACGATCGGTCGCCACACCATGTCGGCCAGACCCGTATCCGTATAGAGGGCGTTCTTGTCGTCAGGGTCCTCGCGGTTTATCACATCGAAAATGGAACTCACGCCGACTGCATCGGGCCGGTAAATCATGTCGACGTCGAACAGCCGTACGAACCGTGCGTTTCCTTTCTTCGGCAACACTATGGCGGCATACCGCTCGTTGCCGTCGGCGCCCGCATGGCTTATAAATTCCACGGCGGCCTCCCCGGTCTTGAGCGACCGGCGGATGTCATCGGTTCCGACGGCGAGCAGCGTCTTCAGCTTGTCAAGATCGCGCATGCCCAGAAGCGACGTGAGCCTGCGGAACATAGCGACTTCATACAGGAATTCCGGCGCATATCCCTCCAGCATGAAACACTTTGACAGCAACGTCTTCTCGCTCATCCACAAATTCAGTCTGTCGGTCACAGACATGCCCGACAGATTGGCCATAAGCCAGTCCTTCTCCAGATTAAAGTATGTCCTGAAACCGGACAGAGCCTTTGCGCGGTCATTCTGCAGATAGTGTATCTCGGCCGATTTCCTCAAGGCCCTTATATAATCGCGTGCCTTGGCCTTGCCTCCGGCCTTCAGCCCTTTCAGGGCACGGGCCATGCAGGCGTTTGCCTCGGCAAACCTGCCGAGCCGCGCCAGACATAACGCCATATTGGACTCGACGATATTCCGCTCATATCCCTTGAAGGAGGGCAATGACTCCCTGAAGCGGTCGACGGCCGACCTGTAGTCGCCGGACTCCATGTATATGAATCCCGCATTCTGCAGCATCCTCCCCTTGAAATCCCCTGCGTCATCCCTGCGGACCAGCCGGTCGAGCATCGATGTCGCCTCGTCGTATTTCCCCTGATAGCCCAAGGCCGCGGCAAGGTTGATCTGAAGGGTGATATATCTTGAATATGCCGGATCGCCCAGCAGTTCCTCCACATCCTCATATCCTCCTGTCAGCAGCAGCAGGTCGGTGTACGGCCGCAGATAGAACGCCCGGTCGTCGGCATATTCGGCGTCGCCGGGCAACAGGTCCAGAATCTGTCTGTAGCTTTTCAAGGACCGGGCATAATCGCCCGTTGCATACCACTCCCTTGCCTGACGGTACAGCTGCCTGACACTCTGCGCGGATGCCGACAGAGAGCCCAGCAGCAACAGGATGGCGAATATGCGGTATGTCCTCATCAGTTTATGGCTATTACGAACGACGCCGGGGTTTCGCCCTCGTTGACGATGGTGAATTTAAATTCGGAGGGATCCGACGGCATTGCCCAGGAGGCCAGCCATGCCGAACCGTCGTTCAGGGGATTCCAGCATTCAGCCTCACCGGCCGGGGTCTCCACCTTGAGTCTGAGCTTAGCGTCAGACAGGGAGAAAAGCAGCATCCGGCAGTCGTCCACACCCATCGACATGAACGACGCCGAGCTTTTGGGCTTGATCGATGCGTGCCATAACATCAGGTCGCCCGAGGTCTCGCGCATCAGGTGGGCGTCGCGGACATCCTCCTTTATCGTGATGATTCCCTTTTTAATCAGTTCGTTCGCGAATTGGGGCGTGAACATGAACTTAGGCGCTCCGATGTTCGATTCGGACGCTGCGTCCGCCGGCCAAAAGTCGTCCTTCGAATATTCGGACAGTTCCACCTTCGACAACAGCAGCTTGGCGTCGGTCAATGCCGGCACGTCATTGTTCTCTATCGCTTCCCTCAATGCAACGCAGCCGTCCAGATACTTCTTCATCGGACCTGTCACAGTCTGCGCACATACCTGTCCCGCAAACGCCACAACAATGACGATCAATAATGAAAGCCTGGTCAATACACTGAACTTGCTCATATCCATAATCAATTTAAAGAGTCCAACAATATGAAACCGGCCCAATATCTTGGGTCCTCCCACCCGGCTGTACTACGCACCTTGTTCTGTGCGCCGGCAAGTGCGGTCTGCGCATTGCCCGGCGTAAGCCTTGAAACAGTATTCTGTCTCTTTTCCACCGGAATATTCACGATACGGCGTGTGAATTCTTATTTGTTAGGTCAGATGAATATTCAATGCGTAAATTTACAGAATTTCCTTAATTTTGGCAACGTTCCTCGAACAAATTAGACACTACCGCCGCACCGTAATTCGCCTCCGCTAATCCGTTTTCTTTGAATTTGACCTAGCCCATTCCCTTGCATTCAGGATTTCGAGGGCATTTCTGGTAGCCACGAGGCAACAGTTCAGGCAATGGTCGCGGCCGCGGTTCTGTTTGCCGCAGCACACCGTGCCGAAATGATCCTTAAACTTTCCGTACATTTCCTTAGCGGCTTTGGTGGCACCTTTACGGTCGGCTCCCATCGCGAGTCCTGTGGCCATTATCGCGCCGCTCAGGGCGCCGCATGTACCCTCGTCGAACGTGGCGCCTATGCCGCCCCTGAAGCCCACGGCCAACGACCGTAACGTCTCGTCATCCAGCACACATCCAGCCGCATGGCTCACCGCCAATACCGTAGTCTCCGAACACGACGTCCCAGCCAGTCTCAGCGCCCTGGCCTCCTCTTCCCCCTTCTGTACATCAATACTCATCTCCGTTCTGTCTTTCTTAGTTTGTTACTGTTGTCCTGTAAACAATCGATCATGCACCTGCGAACAAATCACAAGTCTACTACCAATTTAACAATTCGGGCTTTAGGAGAAAGTCAATCAATCCTAATGTAACTATGCCCGCCTCATTCCTCTTGGGTTGAATATAGTCATTGACAATGATGATTTTTTTGAAAGAATCATCAATGTTAAGCAGCGATGCGGATTCCTGACGCTCTTTAGCATCCGTAGGCATGATAAAGGCTGACTGGATATAATAACGTTGACTTCCTTTATTAGCCACGAAATCCACTTCATATTGCTTGCGAATGGTCTTCCCATACTTGTCCGTGGTTCGACATTCCACCATCCCGACATCGACTTGGAAGCCACGTATTTTTAATTCATTATAAATGACATTCTCCATAATGTGGTTTTCCTCCTGCTGTCTGAAATCAAGAATTGCATTACGCACACCCACATCTGTAAAATAATACTTGGACAGAGTATTTATATATTTCTTCCCTTTGATATCATATCGAATTGCTTTCTCGGTCAAGAAAGACTCACAAAGGTATGTCAGATAATTATCAATAGTCTTATTAGACAGAGATACGTTTTTGAGGCTTTTGAAAGTGTTTGCCAACTTGTTGGGATTTGTCGGCGACCCGATGGCAGAGGCAATTATCTGAATCAACTCTTTCAATTTAGATTCACCTTTAATGTTGTACCTCTCGACTATATCGCTGATATAGACTGTCGAATATAATCTTTTTATATAGTCGATTTTCTTCTTGGGTGTTTCCAAGGTCAAGACATGAGGAAGTCCACCGTAAGTGTAATAATCAGCCCAGGCATCTATGGGATGCCTGTTGTCAACTGACATAAATTCGCGGAAAGATAGCGGATACACATGAATCTGATCGCCTCTGCCTCTGAACTCTGTGATAATATCCGTTGATAAGAAACGGGAGTTGCTTCCCGTGACATACACATCGGCATTCGCTATCTTAAGGTAACTGTTAAGCACGTCCTCAAACTCCGGCACATGTTGAACTTCATCAAGCAGTATGTAATACATCTTGTCATCCGCCATCTTGGAGTCGATGTGAGCAAGCAACGCATCAGGATTCCTAAGTGGCGCATTTCGTCGATCCTCTAAATCCACTTTTATGATATGGTCTTCAGAAATTCCTTGCTCCCTCAAATAGTCATAGAACAGATGGAATAACAGATATGACTTACCGGACCGCCTCAACCCGGTGACAATCTTTATAAGCCCGTTATGCCGGCTTTCAATTAACTGATTTAAATAATAGTCGCGTTTTACAATCATGGCCTATTCCCCAAAAATGGCATTTATGTCAACTTTTGGGAATGCAAATATAGGTAATTATTTTGTAATGCACTATTCCTATTCCCCAAAAATGACATTTATGCCAACTTTTTGGAATGTTTTATTGATTGGTGGAGCACAGTGAAAATGAGACTGTCAGTAAACCCAAGCCGAAAAAACCAACATAACGGCAACCGTTTGGAATTGTGGCCGAAATGGGTTAACTTTGTGGAAAATACAAAGAACCCTTTCGATATGACACAGATGCCGGCAAAATACCCGATCGGAATTCAAAGCTTCGAAAAACTTCGCGAGCTTTCTTTCCTTTATGTAGACAAGACAGCTCTTGTCTATAATCTTGTAAGGCAAAGTAATTGTGTTTTTCTTGCAAGACCGCGCCGCTTCGGAAAGAGTCTGCTGCTATCAACGATACAGGCATATTTCGAAGGTAAAAAAGAATTATTCAAAGGTCTTGCCATCGAACAATTGGAAAAAGAATGGCAACCACATGCCGTTCTGACACTCAGTCTTGCCAGTTATAATCCAAGCGGAGATGGCAATCTGGACGAAGTCCTAAATACCCAGTTTCGCGAATGGGAAAAGGAATATGATGTCGAAACCGTTTCCCCGGATTTCTCATCCCGTTTCCGAAATATCATAAAGGCGGCCTATAATTCGACAGGATATCCAATCGTAATACTAATAGACGAATATGATAATCCTCTTATCTCGAATATGCACGCCAAGGACAGGCTTGAGGCACACCGCCTGTTGCTAAAATCAATATACGTCAATATCAAGGACCTGGACCGGTACATCCGCTTCACCATGCTGACAGGCGTGAGCCGGTTCAGCAAAATGACCATTTTCAGCGGGCTGAACAATCTCCGTGACATATCAATGAACCAGGATTATGCCTCAATCTGTGGCATTACCGAACAGGAACTGGAGCAAAACTTTCAGCAAGGTATAGCGAAACTTGCGGAAAACTATGCGATGGATTATAAGGAAGCTATCAAACTGCTGAAAGCCAATTACGACGGATACCATTTTACAAAAAGCTGTCCGGACATCTACAATCCTTTCAGTTTGCTATGGGCCATGGCGGACGGAGAGATTGGCGCTTATTGGTTCCAAAGCGGCACTCCGGAATTCCTGATAAGGAGGATACAGGACAGTCAGGAATTCCTTCCTAACACTTTCGACGAGACTGTGGACAGCTGGATTTTGTCGTCGAGCGATATTTTGGACTCGCGCCCCACTTCCCTGCTTTATCAGACCGGTTATCTCACCATCAAGCGCTTCGAGATGCCGGACGTTTATCACCTCGGCATACCCAACCTGGAGGTGCGCAAAGGCCTGTTCCAAAACCTGGCCAGGTATTATTTCGACAAGGACGACACCGTGATCTTCAACCATGTGCGCGAAGTAAGGAAGCTGCTTGAGACTAAGCAAATCGGCGAGGCGATGGAGCGTCTGTGCACGTTCATGGCCGGCATACCGTACGAATTCGCCGACAATGCCACCGAGCTGCATTACGAAAACAACCTGTTCATCATATTCATGCTGATAGGTGTAGATGCACGCCCGGAGTGGCATACGTCCGACGGTCGCATTGACCTGTTGCTGAGCATGCGCAATTACATCTACATCATCGAGCTGAAGCGCGACGGCACACCCGACGAAGCCTTAGCCCAGATCAAAAAGAAAGATTACGCCCGTCAGTTTGCCGCCGACCCGCGCCCTATTGTCAATCTCGGCATATCCTTCAGCACCAAGACGCGCAACATCACCGCCTGGAAGGCAGAGGAATTATGAATAGGTTTCACATCCTTGTCTGGACTATCTGCATAACGCTGTTGGCTACGGCAGCCGGGACGGCGTTAGCCGATAATGTGCCTGAGCCGGTCGATACGGCGGCTCCTGCACAAAAGAAGAAGGATGTGCCGCAGGTAATGCACAGCGCCGTCGGCGACCGCTCACAAAACGGCTCCGATTCCTTACGCCTGGAGGTTATCGGAATACGCCAGCAGTATTCCGGTATGGACAGGTCAACGTACGACAATACAATCTTTTCTCCTAAGTCGGCGCTGTTCAGTCGGGACGGCTCAAAACTGTACGTAAACTCTCTGGAGGGATGCCACACCACTGTATTCAGCGTCCCGTCACTCCGGCGGCAATCATTGATCAGTTATTCATTTCCGTCGGGCGTCGGCCCCCAATGGAGCAAGCCTTCAGGTTACTATACTTTTACCCATTATGACGACGGTGACCGACGGAAATTTGTCGGCAAACCGGTGGAAGGCACTCTGAGTCACAACGGCCGATACTTGTGGGTCACGTTTTATCGGCGCTCTTTCGACATCAACGCCCAGGATCCGTCGGCCGTGGCCGTCATAGACACCCGCACGGATTCCATAATACGCATGTTCGAGACCGGCCCGTTGCCGAAAATGATTGCCGCCTCACCCGACAACAGACGGATAGCCGTGACGCATTGGGGCGACAACACCGTCGGACTGATCGACATATCGGCTCCGGACATCAAGGACTGGCACCATCTGCGGCCCATCGTGATCGGCCAGAAGCTGAAACTTGACCATCCTCTTGACAAGTCTGTGAACCGTGACGCCAATTCCGGCAACCTGCTCCGCGGCACGGTCTTTACGCCCGACGGCAAATGGCTTCTCGTGTCGGGCATGCACGGCCCGCTGCAGGTTATAGACGTCACGAACGGCCAGCTTGTCGGCCATGCCAACGACATATACGGCCTGCGACACCTGGCAATTGCAGACGGATACGTCTATGGCTCGCACAACGTGGGAGGCATGGTGTATCGGTTCCCGCTCGATGCCCTTATCTCCGACGCCGTCAAGGCGCGGAGCGAGGGGCGTAAATCGCTCCGGGTCGGCAAAGTCGAGTCGTGCAAGGTAGGCAAAGGTGCCCGTACCCTTGTCATATCGCCCGATGGCCGATACCTGTTCGTGGCCTGTAACACGGAAAGTGCCCTTTACGTGGTGGATACCCGCACCATGAAGGTCGTGGACTCGCTGACCATCGATTCCTACCCTGTCGGACTGGCCATCTCGCCCGACGGCTCGCTTCTTGCCGTCACCTCCCAGGGCCGCGAAGGCCACGGCGGCAACGCCCTGAATCTTGTCAAGGTGATCCGCCATTATTACGAAGCCCCCTCCATGATGTCGGATTCCATTGCGGATGACCCGGACGACAGTCTCGCGCCTCAGGAACCATCCATCACCATCGACTATCACCGCAAATCCAGACTCGTTTATTTACTCCAGAACAAACTTATCTTAATCGGGACCGTCATTCTGCTACTTGCCGGCTTATCAATCCTGCTTTACTTCTTATTCAGAAATCGCAAGTCCCAGGACTCGGAGCAATAAATATGTCCGTAAATTGAAAGTTTTTCACTGCCGGGGTTGGGAAACGACATCCGGCAGTGTAAAGTTAGTGTATGGCGACGACAAAAGAGATAGAACGGCTGTTTAGGGCCAATTACCCGGCGATGCTTCGGCTGGCCGTAGCCATTGTACACGACCGCGATGCAGCAAACGATGTGGTTCATGGCGTCTTTGAATCGTTGCTCGCAGCCGACCCTGAAACCACACCCGATACCGCTTATTTGATGCGCGCCACGCGCAACAGGTCGATGAATTACCTTCGCGACCTGAATGTGAGGCAACGCATCATAGGCCTCTATACGCTGGAGATTGAAAACGACGATGTCGTTGACCCCGCTGGCATCCCCGATTACGAGCGTATGAACAGGTTGATAAACGAACACCTCACGCCGCAGACTTCCCGGGTGCTTCGCCTCCGGTTCTATCAAGGCATGAAATATGCCGAAATCGCTGCTACACTCAGCATCAGTGAGGCCGCCGTGTATAAGCACCTACGGCAAGCCATCGAAATCCTTCGCCCGTTAATAACCGATTAAAACTGAAGAATATGGATAAATTTCGCAAAGTCCTCGAACTTATCGATAATCCCGGGGAATATTCTCCAGAGGAAATCAACAGCATTTTGGCCGACCCTGAAATGCGCGGTCTCTATGATACGCTATGCAATGTATCGGGATCATTTCATGCCTCCGAACTACAGATTGACAATGACGCCATAGACAGAGAATGGCAGGATTTCAGCAATCGTCACCGTCGATCGGCATGGCGTGTCCTTTGGAGACAGCGACGCACCGCCATCATCAGCGCCGTAGTCGTTACATCTCTTGTTGCTGGGGGTATGGGGATTGGCCTTACCTTGCACAACCAACAGCCCGCACGTTCATACTCTGCCATGCCGCAAGTTGCCGCCGTCAACCAGGCAATGACTACAGTAAGCACCGATTCCGTGGCAGATGCCTCAACTACGGTGGCTGAAATCCCTGCCTCAATAAAATTTGAAGACGAAACACTGGAATCCATCATGACAAGGATCGCTTCGCGGTATGGTCTTGAGGTCAGATTCCAGTCCGATAGCCCCAAATCGCTGCGCCTGTACTTTGTCTGGGACACATCTCAGACTGCGGAGGAGACTGTAGCCTCGCTCGACAACTTCGAGCGTTTCAGCATCACCCTTGAAGATTCCACCATAATTATTAAGTAATGTCCATTACTTACGTTAATACTATGCACACATGAACAGGTATATTACTCTGATCGTATGCATCATATCATACCTTGCCGCATACGCAGCCACATACGAATACAGATTCTCCGACACGCCGCTCGCTACGGCCCTGGCCCGAATCTCGCGCGACCATCCTGAACTGAAGCTCAGCTTCATATACGATGAGCTTGACAAATATCACACATCCGCCCATATAGACATAAACGACGGGCTGAAAGCCGTGCGCCAACTCACATTCGGCATCCCCGTACGCGTGTATAAGTCGCGCAACGGAATATATGTGGAAGCCATGCAGCGTGGATATTACCGTTACACCGGCTGGGTTACCGGTGAAGGAGACGAAAGGGTGTCGCATGCCACGGTCATGATTCTCGCACCTAAGGATTCCACTGTACTGACCTACGCCTTCACCGACAATAGCGGACGTTTCTCCATTCCCTGCGACGCACGTAAGGTGATACTGAAACTCAGCAGTGTGGGGTATAGGACCACATATCTCAAGGCATCGAAGTTCAATGTGGGCGAAGTCCGGATGATTCAGGCTCCTGTCACATTAGGCAATCTGACCGTCAAGACCGAACACGCGCGCATTGAGAACGACAAGACTGTATTCATGCCCGGCAAGCGCGAGAAAAACGCCGCACACGGAGGCGCTGACCTGCTCTTGGCCATGGGACTGCCTACAGTGCGTGTAAATCCTGCCGACATGTCCATAACCACCAACATCGGCGAGGAGGTGCAGACATTCATAGATTTTCTGCCGGCTGATAAAAACGAGTTATCCGGCATGCGACCCCAGGATGTACGCTATGTGGAAGTATATGAGAATCCTCAGGATCCTCGTTTCAACGGCGCCCGGTATGCGGTCAATTTCATTATGGTAAAATATGAATACGGAGGCTACACCAAACTGGATGCATACCAAAGCATCCCCGACCCGTCAGGGGATTTCTCGGTCAACTCGAAGTTCAGCTACAAAAAGATGACATACGATGTCGCCGCAGGATATTTCTATGAGATAGACCATCATTCGCGCAACGAATCGGAATCCCTATATGAATTCCCTGACCAGAATGTAAGCTGGCTGAGCAGTACCTACGACCGCCATTACCGACATGCCCGGGAATATGCCACATTGCGGGCCATATATTCCGACTCCCTTAGAGTGGTTTCCAACACGATAGGATATCAGGGCAACGGAAGCCACTTCCAGCGCAAGGACAACAATATATACACACCCGAAATTTATCCGGATGACATTTCGGCATCGGGTATTGACTTCCGGTCAAATTCTGCAAACTGGCGTGGAAACTGGCAGTTTTTCTTTCCCTGCGACATATCCCTGATAATTGAACCGACGTTGAGATATTCGCACCATTCCACCTCAAATTCCTACAACGCGGCCGGCACAGATATCATTACGAACGCTAAGGAAAATGCATGGTATGGACATATTTCCATAAACGGCAGCAAGAAATGGGGCAAACAGTCGCTTAAAGCTTCATTGTTTGGAGAATTCTCCGACAATAAGCTGCATTACGAAGGTTCAGACCTCACAAAAGTTCACAATTTCACCGAAGCCATTGGCATCGGATTGTCGTCACGCCTCTATTTCGGCAAATTCTGGATGTCACCGTCAGCAATACTTTATTATCAGCATAGACGATTTGATGACATAAAGGACAATCTGTGGCTTCCAAAGTATTTTATATCATTAGGATATAAGTTCAATCAGCGTCATGAGTTGAGCATTCACTCCGAGATGTCGCACTGGACTATCGGTGTGGCACAAAGGAGTCCGAATATAGTGATACGCAACCTTTTCGATGCCATCACCGGAAATCCCTCGTTACGCCCGTCATTGTTCAATTCGGTATCCGCATCGTATTCATGGAATGTGTGCGACAATCTGTTTCTTAATCCATTCTGCAATTATCGGCACTGGACCAATCCCATAACCGAAGTCTACACGCCTACTGTAATAAATGGACGCCAGATGATGCTGAGATCTCTTGAGAACGACGGCTATTATAGCGAATTGAAATATGGCGTCAGTGTATCCGCCAATTATTTTAACCGCAGCCTAAATTTCTGGCTCTCGGTATATGGCGACTACGATCGCCGGGGCGGCAAATACAAATATGATGGCAATTCCCTGAGATTGTCGGCAGGAATCAATTATTACCTCAAGAACGTTTATTTCTCCGCCTATTACAAGGCTTCCGAACGGGGAGTAACGAAAGATTACAGAGTGTTGCGTAAGCCATCATACTATCAGCTGGGCGCAGGCTGGGCGGCTCATGGACTTAATGTATCGATCAACGCCTCTAACTTCATGCGATCGTCCACCAAGGGAATTTACGTGGAAGGTGCATACGATAATTTCTCGGAATGGTCGCAGGACTATAGCCGGTACAATGCGTGGGGATTGGATATAAGGCTCTCCTATTCCTTCTCCTACGGACGTAAGGTGAAGCAGACCAATAGTCCCGGAAGTACAGGAGAGATAAGTTCCGGAATCCTGCAGTAATCATCGCATCGGTTTGTGGATGTCGGGTGGATGCATTATCTTTGCGGTTAATAACCGTATAAACGGATAATACGAACCTCCACAACATCCGATATCATGAACCGCATTGCAACCATTCTGCTTTCCGCGCTGCTGACGGCAGCGTCATTCCTTCCGGCCCGCGCCGAGTATGTTCCTGACACCGGCGCAGAATATGTGCCTTCCGATCAGGTGCGGGAGTCGCAGCGCGAATTCGCCGCCGACCGTTTCGGCATCTTCATCCACTGGGGCATATACAGCATGTTCGGGCAAGGCGAATGGTATCTGAACTACGGGCCTCGGGCCGACGAGTACGCCAAAGCGGCGCGCGGTTTCTATCCTGCCGACTTCAACGCCGACGAATGGGCCAAGGCCATCAAGGGATCCGGCGCCCGTTACATCTGCTTCACCACCCGCCATCACGACGGCTTCTCGATGTGGCATACGGGCCAGAACAAGTATAACATCGTGGACGGCACTCCCTTCCGCCGCGACGTGCTGCGCGAACTCAGCCGGGCCTGTCAGGACTACGGCCTGAAGCTGCATCTGTATTATTCGCACCTCGACTGGACGCGCGACGATTACCCGCAGGGACGCACCGGCCACACCACGGGACGCGACAGCCTCCGCGCCGACTGGCAGTCGTACCGCCGATTCATGGACAACCAGCTGACTGAGTTGCTGACAGGCTACGGGCCCATCCGCGCCATCTGGTTCGACGGCTGGTGGGACCATGACGAGGACAAGACGCCTTTCGACTGGCAGCTTGACGAGCAGTATGCCCTGATACATCGCCTGCAGCCGGGCTGCCTCATCGGCAACAACCATCACCAGACGCCATTCCCCGGCGAGGACATACAGATCTTCGAACGCGACCTGCCGGGAGAGAACACCGCCGGACTCTCGGGCCAGGCCATCAGCCGTCTCCCACTCGAAACATGCAACACAATGAACGGTATGTGGGGATATAAGGTGGTGGATACAAATTACAAAGACACCAAGACCCTGATCCACTATCTGGTCAAGACCGCCGGACTCGGGGCCAACCTGCTGCTCAACATCGGCCCGCAGCCGAACGGCGAGTTGCCGGCCGTGGCTCTGCAGCGGCTCCGTGAGATAGGCGAATGGATGCGGACATACGGCGAGACCATCTACGGCACCGAGGGAAGCGCGTTCAAGGCCGACTGGGGTACCTCCACAACCAAGGGCAACCGTACGTTCGTGCATATACTCACTCCCGATAGCAAAGATATCTTCGTACCCGTAAGTGGCAAGGTAAAAAAAGCCGTCATGTTCACCAACCGCAGCCGCAAGGTGAAATACAGCAAGTCGAAAGAAGGCATTACCCTGCACCTTGACGATATTCCGCAGGACATCGACTTCATAGTGGAACTTGAAACGGCATGAGCACAAGCATCAGCATGGTCAGGACTCTTGAGATATGCACGGGCGATCCCGTGGGAATCGAGGCGGCGATAGCCGGTGGCGCGGACCGCATAGAACTGTGCAGCGGTCTCGCCGAAGGTGGCCTGACTCCGTCCATCGGAGCGATACGCTATGCCGCGAGCCGGCCAGTAACCGTGAACGTGCTGATTCGGCCCCGCCCGGGCGATTTCGTATATAGTTCTCAGGAAATCGGTCTGATGGTCGCCGACATAGAGGAGGCCGTGCATTGCGGTGCCGACGGCATCGTGGTAGGGGCGCTCACCCCCGACGGTGACGTGGATATAGATGCCTGCCTACAGTTTATCGATGCGGCCCAAGGTCGCAATGCCACATTCCACCGCGCGTTCGATGTATGCCGCAATCCGTTCAAGGCTCTTGAGGATGTCATATCGCTGGGCTTCGACCGGATACTGACTTCCGGCCAGTCAGTCGACGCATTGCATGGCGCCGATATGATTCGCCGGTTGCACGACAAGGCAACCGGTCGCATCCGCATCATGGCAGGTGCCGGCGTAAAACCTGAAAATGCCGCCGAGATTATTGCCCTCTCCCGGTGTGACGACCTGCACGCATCGGCGCGCTCGCTGATGCCTTCAGGAATGGCGCAAAACTCCGGCGAGGCGTCCATGGGAAGCGCCGACGCCGCCGACGGCAGCCGCATGGCTACAGACCGGAATATCGTGGCACAACTCAAATCCATCCTCTCAAAATCCCCATTATGAACAAGACTTTAATCACATCGACCATATTCGCATTGATGGCTGTCTGCACCCAGGCCAACGCCCGCGAAATACTCACTCCGAAAGCCAATCAGGACTACACCACGAGATCCACCGCACAAAAGGACATTTTCAAGCACCTCGACTTTTCCAAGTGTACGGATGCCGCCGAGCGCGACGCGCTGAAATTCCTGTACACCTACATGGCCACTCCCGACGCGCTGGATTATGACGCCGATTTCTATTTAGCCAACATCCGCGCGTCGCTTCAGGCTGTCCGGGAAATGCCGTGGGGAGCGACAGTGCCGGACCGAGAATGGCGTCACTTCGTTCTTCCGGTGCGCGTCAACAACGAGGATCTGGACCTCTCCCGCCCCGCATTCTACGCCGAGCTGAAAGATCGTGTCAAAAACCTTTCGATGAAAGACGCGATACTTGAGGTAAATCACTGGTGCCACGAGAAGGTGACCTATCAGCCGTCCGACGCACGCACTTCGTCGCCGTTGGTTACTGTCAGCAATGCCTTGGGTCGCTGCGGCGAGGAATCCACATTCACCGTGGCGGCGTTGCGCAGCGTCGGTATTCCGGCGCGTCAGGTCTACACTCCGCGCTGGGCGCATACCGACGACAACCATGCCTGGGTCGAGGCATGGGCCGACGGTCAGTGGTACTTCCTCGGCGCCTGCGAGCCGGAGGCGGTGCTCGACCTGGCTTGGTTCAACGCTCCGGCTTCGCGCGGAATGCTTATGAACACCAAGGTTACGGGCGCTTACGACGGCCCGGAGGAACAACTGGAATCCAATCCGACATCCACCGTAATCAATGTAACTTCCAAATATGCGCCCGTACGCCCTTCATGCGTCATTGTCACGGACTTGGGCGGCAATCCGGTGAAGGATGCGACCGTTAACTTCTCTCTTTACAACTATGCCGAATTTTATCCTGTGGCCGTCAGGCACACGGATGCGCGCGGCTATGCCGAGCTGACCACCGGCGTGGGCGATATGGTGATATGGGCCGGCGATGGCAAACGGTTCGGTCTTGGCAAAAGCATCCCCGGCGACACTCTGAGACTCATGCTCGACAAGAACGCAGACTTCACCGGCACCATAGACCTCGACCTTGTGCCCCCTCGCGCCGGAGCGCAACTTCCCTCGGTCAGTGCGGAGGCCGCCGCGCTCAACGACATGCGCAAGGCCCGCGAGGACTCCATACGCAATGCGTATGTGGCGACATTCCCCGACATCGACTCGGCCCGCGCTCTGTGCCGCAAGCTCGGCATTCCGGAGGAGGCCGCGCAACTTATAGTAAATTCCCGTGGACATCATGCCGTCATCATGGCTTTCCTTGATTCGGTGTCACCGCGCGACCGCGCCAAAGCCGTGGCGTTGCTTTCGGCCATCAGCGAAAAGGACCTGCACGACATCTTGCCTGCCGTGCTCGCTGACCATCTCGCCACACCCGACACCGGCAAATGGCCCACGCAGATATTCAATCAGTACATAATGAATCCGCGCGTCCAGACGGAACGGCTCACCCCGTACAAGGCTTATTTCGCAGCAAAACTGACTCCCGCAGAGAAAAAGAAATTTGCCGCTTCGCCGCGCGCGCTGGAGAAGTGGATGCAGACACACATCGCGCTCGACACGGTGTATAATCCGCTGCGCTACCGCATGTCGCCGCGTGCCGTATGGGAAAATCGTATCGCCGACCCGTTGTCGCGCTCCATCGCTTTCGTGGCCGTATGCCGCAGCCTCGGCGTGCCGGCCCGCATCGACCCGGTCAGCGAACAGACACAATATTATGATGCTTCCGGCATCTGGCACGACGTTCGTTTCGGCGAAACGACTCCGACTTCCGGCACAGCCAAGGGTCATGTCTCCATAGTTCCTGTCGGCGACATGAACCGCGAACCGAAGTATTTCTCGCAGTTCACCATCGCAAAGGTGGAACAGAGGATGCCGAAGCTGTTGGGATTCGGCGATTTCGAACCTGTCAGCGACATCAACGCCCGTAATGAACCGTTCGAGGCAGGGCAGTACGTCTTGGTCAGCGGCCAGCGCCTTGCCGACGGCTCGGTATTGACCCGCGCCAATTTCTTCCGCGTCAATCCGGGCGCGGACACCAAGGTAGATCTGGCCGTGCGTCAGGACACGACACAGCTGCAGGTAATCGGCAGTCTGAATTCGGAACTGCTTTACCGGCCATTGGAAGGTGGCGAACCTAAATCGCTGCTATCCACCACCGGACGCGGTTACTACGTGCTGACACTCGTGAAACCGCAGCATGAACCGAGCGCGCACGTGTTGAACGACATTGCGGAGGCGGCCAAGGAACTGGAAAAGACCGGGCGTAAGATTATGGTAATATTCCCAGACTCAGAAAGCGCCTCTCGTTTCCATGCCGAGGATTACGGCTCGCTACCCTCGAATGCCGTATTGGGCGTTGACATAAACGGCAGCATAGCCGCCGACCTGAAGGCTGGCCTGGAACTGACTTCCGACGAGTTACCCATCACCGTTGTTGCCGACACGTTCAACCGCATTGTCTTCGCGCGTCAGGGCTACGGCATCCGCACGGGCGAAAAATTGCACGACATACTCACCCGCCTCGCCGAGTGAGTATGCCGTGCCTTTACCTCATCACTCATCACTCGTCACTCTGACCGCTGACTTATCTCGTAGATAAGTTTCGGCAGGTCGGTGTTGTCGTGCAGGCCCTGGAAGCGTGACGAATCCACGCCGATGGCAAACACGGGCACGAAGTCGCCGGTGTGACGCTCGGTAGTGAAGCCGATGCCGGCTATGTCGTTGAAGGTGTCGAACACAGCCTCCACGAAGTTGTTGCTGGAATTGTACATCGTCTCGTGCGTACTGGCATCCCCTTGAACGAAAGTACGGTCAAACTCGCGCCTGATGTATTCCTCCTGCTCCTTGGTCAGCGGCACGGCGGTCCAGTAACCGAATTTTTCCGTCAACTCCTTCTTCATTTCATCCCAGGTGACGGGCGTCTTGTCCTTCAGCAGCTTGCGACACCAATCCGAGAAGCGGTCCTTCGATATGCGCTGGTAGGGTATGGTCTTGAGGTTGGCCATATAGCTGCAGAACATATTGCCCAACGCCATGCCGCCGGTATTATGGTCGGCCGACACCACTATCAGCGTCTCGTCGGGATGTTGCAGATAGAAATCGTATGCCACACGGATGGCATTCTGCAGCGTCAGCACCTCATGCACTACGCCACCGCCGTCGTTGCTGTGGGCGGAATGGTCGATGTCGCCCTCCTCCACCATCATGAAGAACCGGTCGGGCGATACCTTCTGCAGATGCCTGAGACATGCCTCGGTCATGCCGGGCAACGTCAGTACGCCGGGTATTGAATCGACGGTATATCCGATTGTCGAGGAATGAACGCTGTCGGTGTTGAGCAGCACCACGCGCTTGGAGTCAACGCCCCGCAATGCGTCGAGACCGCGCACCGTCACCACATCGTTGTCTGCAAACATCTTGGCCAGTCCTGTGTCGTTGCCCTTCTTGTCCCTGAGGCCGCGCCAGTTGGAACCGGCGATAAACTGATAGCCTGACTTGGCGGCTTCGGCACCTATCTCGTAGTACATTCCACGGTCAGGCTGATGGGCATAGAACGATGCCGGCGTGGCGTCGTCCGGAGCGCCTGTCGTAACGAGTCCCACGCCCCACCCCTGATTGAACAGTTTGGAGGCTATGCTCTGGACCGGCACACTGTCGGCGTCCATGCCGACCATGCCGTTACGTGTCTTATGACCCGTGGCCAGAGCCGTTCCGCCGGCAGCCGAATCCGTCACGTCCGACGATGCGGAATGCGACGTAGCGTAGCTGGTTACGGGAAACTGCAGCATCAGCAACGGCGTGTCGTTGCCTAATACCGACCGGTTGAACGCCTCGCCCGCCAGTACGGGATTGAGTCCCATGCCGTCTCCGATGAAATAGAATATGTATTTCAGTTCCTGTTTCTTCTCCAGCTTGACGGATTTTCCTGATTTTGATGTATTGACTCCATTTACGGTCTGCTCCGTCTTCGCCTTCTTAGATGTCTTTACGTTTTTGGCCGACAACGGCATTGCGCCGCCTAATGTCACCGCCGTGATTGCAACGGCACATACCGCGCGCCGCCAGTTCCTGATGTTGTTATGTTCCATGGTGTTGTTTTTTCGTATCCTTCCGGCGGAATCCCTCTCCCGCCCTTTTCCACTCCAAAATTACTAATTTTATCTCATTTTGACAAACCCGATGATTTTCAGATGGTTTGGAGAGATAGGAGCAATAATAGTTTACTTTTGTGGAAGTTGACGGAAAGCCGAGGAAATTGAATTTTAGATTTTTGGTTTGCGTTAAGTACTTTTAACCCTATTAGCAACGTGTAAAAAAATACACAAATGAGTGTAAAAAATGAGGGTGTATCATAATTAAGTTTTTGGCACACCCTCCATTTTTTAAGCCGCCTGA
>OIGD01000090.1_pt1 | contig 113146 bp, 108 predicted proteins | sample 1582211 | NCBI WGS metagenome assembly OIGD01 (sample SAMN04414078, study PRJEB24778) | human gut metagenome | material: faecal | host: Homo sapiens
TAACAAAATATAACAGTTATTAAATTCCCTAAAACAGGTGAAATCTCAATCGGAATTTGTAAGAATGAAAAGGATGAAGAAATGAGGGTTCAACAATTAAAATATATTTTGAAGGTAGCAGAAGTTGGCTCTATTACCGAAGCGGCAAAACTGCTTTTTATATCACAGCCAAGTCTGTCCAATTCCATCAAAGAAACGGAAAAAGAGGCTGGTATCACCATTTTTCTCCGCAGTAGAACTGGAATTACTCTGACAAAAGATGGTGCTGAATTTCTCGGTTATGCTCGTCAGGTGATACAGCAGATGGAACTGCTGGAGGATCGGTATGTTACAAATCTTCCGGGGAAAGTGATAGAGGAAAACCATCTGGTGTTTATCGAGCTGTTTTCAGCAAAGCCTCATGTTTTTTTGCAAAAAGATCACCCATTGGCATCGAAAAAAGTAGTTTCCGTCCATGACCTTGCACCTTATCCGCGGCTAAACTTTGTACAGGGAGAGTATGAATCTGTCTATTTTTCAGAGGAACTATTCAGCTCCATCCCGGTGGATAAGGAAATTCGGGTCAATGACAGAGGGGCTATTGTCAACTTCATGCTTGGACTGAATGCCTATACTATTTCAAGTGGAATTTTCCCGAAATATTTGAATGGAGAAAATATCATCTCCGTTCCGCTTGCAGAAAATGAAACAATGCATATTGGATATGTGCAGAATGAAAATCAGGAATTAAGTGAACTTGGAAAAAGCTATCTGGAAGAATTACGGAAATATGCTCCAGCCAATCAATAGTCGTAGACTATGGATAATCATATAAAATAGGCGTTATGTATGTACCACCGTTTTCTGATATAATAACAGCAGAAAGTGCCGCCACAATTCCGTAATGATTAATGCTTGAAAGTCTCCTGAAAGAATGCTATAATATTGAACGTAAAAATTGAGTGGACTTTTCCGGATTCGGTCATCTTTTTGCCACACAGCTATCTTGTGATAGCTGTGTGGCTTTTTTGTTGTCTGCATCCTGGAAAATCTGGCAGAACGGAGGATGGAAGCTGCCGGACACTTTGTGGAGAGGAGGGAAAGTATGCAGAACAATAATAAAATGGCGGTCGCTCCTGTTGGAAAGCTCATCTGGCAAATGTCGATACCGCCGCTGATTTCCATGTTCCTGCAATATTCATATAACCTGATAGACAGCACGTTTGTGGCGAGGTTGAGTGAGAATGCATTGACCGCTGTTTCTCTGTCATTCCCGATTACAACATTGATGAATGCAGCGTCTATCTGGATCGGTGTCGGCGTGAATGTGCTGATAGCAGGGTATCTTGGACAGAAAAAGCAGGATGAGGCAAATGAAACTGTCACACATGGATTGTTACTGGCTTTTGGATTAGGTGCTTTGCTCAACCTTATGTCATTACTGATTATGAAATCCTATTTTCGGGCATTCACCAATAATGAAGAAATTTATCAGCTGAGCATCGCCTATATGAGTGTGTGCTCCTTCATGCAAATTCCCAATATGGTGCATATCGCCATCCAGAAGATGATACAGGCCACCGGGAATATGGTCGCTCCCATGTGGTTCCAGATCGCGGGCGTGGTCGTCAACTTCGTGTTCGACCCCATTCTGATTTTTGGGATTGGTATTTTCCCGGCTATGGGAATCCGCGGCGCTGCGGTAGCTACCGTTGCAGGCTATCTGCTGTCCATGATTTTAGCATTTGCTTTACTGCTGGGCAAAAAGCAGAAAGTGCAGGTGAAAATCAAAGACTTTCATTTGAAAAAGCAGATGATCTACCGTATTTTCGCCTTTGGCCTGCCATCTTTTATCATGAACGCTCTCAGTTCGTTTGTGGTGACCTTTGTCAATCTGTTTTTGGTGGCGTATTCCGATACGGCGATCGCTTTCTTCGGTGCATATTTTAAGGTGCAGCAACTGATTGTTATGACGGTAAACGGCTTGATTCAAGGCTGTTTGCCTGTCATGCGGTTTAACTACGGCGCAGGCAACAGCGAACGGCTGCATTCAGCTTTCCGATATGGAACTGTTTTGGTCACCGGCATGATGATACTGGGGACGTTGGCTGTCCTCCTCTTTCCGGCGCAGATTCTGGAATTGTTTACGGCGTCGGAAGCCATGCGCTCCTTTGGAATCTCCGCCATGCGGATTATGGCGGCAAGCTATCTGTTTTGCGGCCTTTCTACGATGATTTCCACCTATTTTCAGACCACAGAAAAAGTAGGGTCCAGCATGGCAATCCAATTATGCAGGCAAATGCTTTTCCTTGTGCCTGCCCTGTGGTGTCTGGACAAATTGTTCCAGCTGAATGGAATCTGGCTTGCATTTCCAGTTGCGGAAACCGCCACTTTGCTCGTTGCACTTGTGATGATGGCATGGCATCGACGCAAAAATATCTCATAACGTGTTTTGCGAAGGAGGAATTATGAACGACACTTTCATGAAAGAGAAACCGATATTGCCGCTGATTTTATCCATGTCCATGCCGATGGTGTTATCCATGCTGGTCAACTCCCTCTACAACATTGTGGACAGCTTTTTTGTCGCGCAGATCAGCGAGGAAGCGATGACGGCGTTATCACTGGTTTACCCGGTTCAAAATTTTATCAATGCGGCTGGAATTGGGTTTGGTGTTGGGATCAACGCAGTGATTGCCTTCTATCTGGGCGCAGGAGATCACGAAAAAGCAGATCAGGCTGCCACACAGGGACTTGTGCTTGCCTTGATTCATGGCGTTGTTATGACAGTCTGCTGTATTGCAATTATGCCGGTTTTTCTGCGGATGTTCACTGCATCCGAAGCGGTCATTGAACTTGGCGTCCGCTATTCTGCCGTTGTGTTCGCCTTTACACTCATTGTTACCGTCAGCATGGTGTTTGAGAAACTGTTCCAGGCAGTAGGAAACATGAAAACGACCATGATCAGCCTGATGTGCGGGTGCATCACAAACATTGTCTTGGACCCCGTTCTGATTTTTGGCTATGGCCCATTCCCGGAAATGGGGATTGAAGGCGCAGCGCTGGCCACCGGCATCGGGCAGGTCCTGACGCTTGCGATTTATCTGGTCATCTACTTTGTGCGGCCCATTCGCGTGCATATCCGCAGGCAGCACATTCTGCCCGGCAAAAAGATGGTCATAAAGCTGTATTCCATCGGCATTCCCGCAACCCTGAATCTTGCACTTCCGTCACTTTTGATTTCGGCGCTCAATGCGATTTTGGCCGCCTATTCCGAGGTGTATATCCTGGTTTTGGGGATCTATTACAAATTGCAGACCTTCATCTATCTGCCGGCGAATGGCATTGTGCAGGGGATGCGCCCTTTGATCGGCTATAACTACGGCGCAGGCGAGAGTAAAAGGGTCCGTCAGATTTATCAGATCGTCCTGTGCATGAACGGTATTATTATGGTGCTTGGGACCGCGATATGTCTGCTGATTCCCGGCCAGTTGATGGGGCTGTTTACCCACACAGAAGCGACGATCCAGACCGGGAAAACCGCCCTGCGCATCATCGGGGCCGGATTTATCGTCTCGGCGGTTTCTGTTACCTCTTCCGGCGCATTGGAGGGACTGAGGAAAGGCACGCCCTCCTTGCTAATTTCCCTTTGCCGGTATGTGGTGGTCATCCTACCGGTTGCGTTTTGGCTCAGCAGGCTTTTCGGCGCCGTCGGCGTCTGGCATGCGTTTTGGGTCACGGAAGTGATTGCCGCGGTCATTTCCCTTATCATTTACCGCAAGTCAATTGCAAAACCTGTGACGACGGCCCGAAAGGAATGAATGCCTATACTATTTCAAGTGGAATTTTCCCGAAATATTTGAATGGAGAAAATATCATCTCCGTTCCGCTTGCAGAAAATGAAACAATGCATATTGGATATGTGCTGAATGAAAATCAGGAATTAAGTGAACTTGGAAAAAGCTATCTGGAAGAATTATGGAAATATGCTCCAGCCAATCCATAGTCGTAGGCTATGGATAATCATATTAAATAGGTGTTATGTATGTACCGCTGTTTGCTGATATAATAACAGCAGAAAGGTGGTTGATGATTATGCCTATGGCGGTACTGAGCAATTTTCTGATTTATTGCGTTATAAATGCCTTTACTCCGGGACCGGGAAATATTTTGGCATTAAATACTGTAACAAACTATGGATATAAAAAAGGAAAGCCGCTGTTCTTTGGAATTTTTGCGGGCTACTATGTAGTGCAAATCTTATGCGCAATTTTTGTATATGGGGTTAGTTCTTTGCTTCCAAATGTAATGGAAGTGATGAAGTACATCGGGGCAGCCTATATCCTGTGGCTTGCGATTCATATTGCTTTCAGTAAGCCGTCAACAGAAAACGCAGAGCAATCGGCATCGTTTCTGAAAGGCTTCATGCTGCAATTTGTAAATGTGAAGATCTATATGTTCGGAGTTACCGCACTAACGGGTTATGTTGTAGGATATATGTCCTCTTTTCCGGCTTTGCTGTTTTTTGAGCTGGTTATTGCAACAATCGGAACGATCGCAACCTGTACTTGGACTGGCTTGGGCGTACTGATTCAGAAGTTTTATCTGCGGCATTTCCGTGTTATTAACATTATCCTTGCACTAACATTACTGGAGTGTATTTGGGGAATGTTAAGATAATTGTTGCTTTGAGAGCAATTCTAATTAACAAATTCAAGTTTAACTGACTGACAACACACAGAAAACCACATTTCAGTATGTGAACACACCTGTAAATAGGGTTATAAAGCAAAACCAGCAATAGTTTAAAACTATGGCTAACCACAATTAAAATGTATTATAAATATCAAATCACATCTGATACAATTATCCTCACAATTGATTTATAACAGGAGGATACATATGAGTAAATTACATACACCTTTCAGATATGATTATGTGGGAAGCTTTTTAAGACCAGAAAGATTAAAGAAGGCAAGAGCTGATTATGAGAGCGGAAAGATTAACAAGGCAGAGCTTACAGCAGTTGAAGACGACTGCATAAGAGAGCTTGTAGCAAAGGTTAAGGAACTTGGATATCATGTTATAACTGATGGAGAATTCAGAAGGTCTACATGGCATCTTGATTTCATGTGGGGCTTCAATGGCGTTGAGCATAGAAAGACAGTTGATGGTAATACAACATTTGACGCAGAAGCAGCAATGATTGATGATACATATATGGTTGGTAAAATATCAGTAAAGAACCATCCGTTTGTTGAACATTTTAAGTTCGTTAAGGCATTAGAGGACGAGAACACTGTTGCGAAGCAGACAATTCCTTCACCGGGACAGTTCTATGCATATTTTACAGGCGCAGAGCTTTTAGCAGATACACTTGCAATCTACGGAACAGAGGAAGCATTTGCAGAAGATGTAATCAAGGCTTACAATGAATTTGTTGCTGAAATATATGCAGCAGGCTGTAGAAATCTCCAGTTTGATGACTGCGTATGGGGCGGAATGGTTAATCCAAAGCTTGCTGTTGCGCTTACAGGCAGAAGCGGTGAGGCTCTTGAAGAGTACAAGAAGCTTATGCTTAAGTTAAACAACGAGGTTGTAGCTGCTGCACCAGAAGACCTTCTTATCAACACACATGTGTGCAGAGGTAACTATCATTCAACATTCTTCAGCTCAGGTGCATACGACAGCGTTGCTGATCTGCTTTTTGGTGAGGAAAATGTTAATGCTTATTATCTTGAATATGATGATGAGCGTTCAGGTGGATTTGCACCATTAGCAAAGGTATCCGGGGACAAGAAGGTTGTTCTTGGACTTGTTACAACTAAGACACCAGCGCTTGAAAACAAGGAACTTGTTATTAACAGAATTCATGAGGCAGCAAAATATGTTTCTCTTGACAGACTGTATCTGAGCCCACAGTGTGGATTTGCTTCATGCGAGATTGGAAATAAGCTTACAGAGGAAGAGCAGTGGGCTAAGTTAAAGCTTGTCAAGGAAATTGCTGAAGAAGTATGGGGATAAGTCTTAGAAAATGTATATATGATTATTTAGAAGGATTGGAGATTGTAAGAGGTCTCCAATCCTTTCCGATTTTAAAGGGGAATGGTGGATTTTAGTTCCATTCTTCTTGCAAAAGGAAATCACGTATATTGCGCATATTGCCACCAAATACTGCTTCACGGATGCCGTGGTCGGCAATATAATATTTCTCATTAGAGGAAAGAATCTGCTTTCCTTGTAAATCTTCTCGCTTAACCTGATAAAACAGGTCTACATCACGCATTTTGTCATGCTTAACAATATCTTTTAGCTGAACAGAATTAAAGAAATCGTGAAGATAAAGTCTAGCTGAATCTTCTTCATATCGTATATTTGCAAGGTATGGCATACCTTCAGAGATAAGGTACATCTTGAACCAGTAATATAGATATCACAATCAAGTCTAACATAACTGATTTTCAATTAATAGTTTACAAACAAATTATGCTGATTATACATAAATGTAATCTGGTTTTTACAATTCACCTGTATACTCAAGGCTGTGATTAATTATTTTAATCATGACCATTAATTTATAAGTATAAAAGGTGAAAGGCAGAAGGAAATGAGAAAAACAAAAAAGCTTGTAAAAGCAAAAAGAGCGTTATGTGCACTGACAGCAGGAATTCTGGCAACAGGAATGGTTATGCCTGTGTTTGCACAGGATGAAGTAATTACACCTCAGAGTGCGGATTATGGATACTATGTAGACAATTATAAGAAGAATGGTGAGAGTGGTGTAAAAGATACCATTGATAACCCGGCTAATGGCGTACTCTCAGAAATGCTTAAGTATTTTACTCCAGGAACTTCATGGGATAATGGAACAATTCTTAATAAAACAATTCACGAAATGAATATTGCAGAGTCATCTAAAATAAGAAATGGTGCATCTGAATCACAGCAGGTGCTTGCTTTTTATGATGATATCCGTGATAAGAATTATAGTATGATTTCTGGACTTGGAAAATATTCAGATAAGTTTAAAAAAGGTGTAAATGCACAAAGTTACATTATAAAGAGTGATGAGTATAAAAATTCAGGAAAATCTGAAGCTGATTATACAGATAATACGGCAGAATGGTCAGCAACAGTACCATCAGATGCTGAGAATAATAAATACATGGATGTACATAGTGATGCAGTATGGGCTTGTGCGACAGGCGATTATGCAGGAATAGTTAATCTTGTAGCAGCTTTAAGAGGCGGAGCTGCAAGTACATCTCCAGCAAAGAAGTTTTATAAATATATGAGACCTTTCCGTTGGTCAAGAACAGATTCGTCACTTTCAAAGGTTACAATTCTTTCTTCACTTACAAAAATGGAAAAATCAGATCCTTCAAATGATGGAGGTTATCCAAGTGGACATACGAATGCAGCTTATCTTGCTGCTATTGCAATGGCTTATTCAGTGCCTGAACAGTACTCTGAGCTTATGCTTCGTGCAAGTGAGCTTGGTTATGACAGAATAGTTGCAGGTATGCATTCATGTCTTGATGTTATCGGTGGAAGAATGACATCTACTGCAATTGCAGCATCTAATCTGTATGACAGTGCTAATTCAGATGTAAAGGCTGCTGCTGTAGAGTCGGGTAATAAACTCACAGGAAATGACAGTACAGTTGAAGAAAAAAGTGATTATGATGCATATCAGAAAGATAAAGAGACATATCTTTACAGAATGACATACAATATTAAAGAGGACAATGCGGATACAACAAAGAAAGCAGTTGTACCTAAAGGGGCTGAAGTACTTCTTGAATCAAGATATCCTTACCTTGATGATTCACAAATCAGATATATACTTTATTCAACGGCGGTTTCTTCTGGATATTCTGTTCTTGATGATGCAGAAGGCTGGGGAAGGCTTAATCTTTTTGAGGCTGCTAACGGATATGGAGCATTTGATACAAATGTAACTGTAAATATGGATGCATCAAAAGGTGGATTTAATGTTGCTGATAATTGGAAAAACGATATTTCAGGTACCGGCTCACTTACAAAGGAGGGAAGTGGTATGTTAGTTCTTTCTGGTAATAACAGCTATACTGGAAATACAATTGTTGATGGTGGAAGTATCCGTGCTGATTATGCATCTGCATTTGGTAACAGCAGTATTGTGAACAATTCAGTTATAAATGAGAATACGGATGATACATTAATTATTAATGGCAATTATAAGCAGAATAAAAGTGGTGTTCTTGAACTTACCATTTCAAATGAAAATGATTATGTTGATATAACGGGAAATGCTGAGCTGGGTGGAAAATTAGTTCTTAACTTCAAGGATTACATCCCATCAACAGACGCTGAAATTATTAAGTGTGCATCAGTAGCATCACAATTTGATGAGATTGAAATTAATGCTCCAGAAGGATTTGAAGGAAAGATTGCTTACAATGATAATGGGGTTGACCTTGTATTTTCACAGAAAACAGATAATAATACAGCTCAAAACGAAATTAGTTCACCACAGACAGGAGATACATCACATGTTGTAATGGCTTTTACAGCATTTGTATTATCGCTGGCTGGTATTCTTACAGCTTCTTTTGCAAGTAAGATAAAGTCTGATAGAATCAGATAGAATGGTATAAAAAAACAGTATCACTAATCTTTTTTGAATTAAGATTGGTGGTACTGTTTTTTGTGATATTAATTATCTCTGAACTTCGTTACCAGCGTCAGAGAAAGCGAGCTTCATAACCTCGTCAACTGTAACTAAGTTGTAATCTCCGCTTACAGTGTGCTTTAAGCAGCTTGCAGCGTTAGCAAATTCAACTGCCTTCTGAGGGTCAAAGTTGTTGATAAGGCTATAGATAAGACCAGCACAGTAAGCGTCTCCGGCACCGATGTAATCAAGAATGTGCATGAAGAATTCCTTGCTGTAGTAAGCCTTGCCTTCTGTGTAAATCATAGACTGGAGCTTAAATGTTGTGATAGAAGTTTCTGTTCTCCATACTGAAGCAACCATCTTGAATGGGAATTTCTTCATAAGTTCCCTGGCAATGTAAGCATTTTTCTCCTCGCCATTAGCGTCGGCAGGATTCATAGAGAAGATACCGATAGCGTCATCTTCGTTAGCGATACATACATCAACATACTGGCAGATACGAGACATTGCCTCACAAGCCTTTTCACTTGACCAGAGCTTGCTTCTGTAGTTTAAGTCACAGCTTACAGTCATGCCTTTTTCCTTAGCCTTCTGGCAGGCTGTGATACAGATGTTAGTCATCTCATCAGAGATTGCAGGTGTGATTCCTGAAAAATGGAACCATGTTGCACCGTCAAATATTTCGTCCCAATTAAAGTCATCAGCAGTAGCAAGCGCAAATGCAGAACCTGCTCTGTTATAGATAACGTTAGTTGGACGCTGGCTTGTCTTCTTCTCAAGGAAGTAGATACCAATCTGGTCGCCGCCACGCACGATATGGTCTACGCCTACGCCGTACTGACGGAGTGAGTTGATTGCAGCCTGTCCGATTATATGTTTTGGAAGCTTTGTTACATAATTAGCATCAACATCAAAGTTAGCAAGGGACACAGCAGTATTGGCTTCTCCACCTCCATAAACAGCCTCAAATGCATTGCACTGAGTAAATCTTGCGTTGTTCTCAGGAGAGAGACGAAGCATAATTTCACCAAATGTAACAATCTTATCTTTCATTTTTCTTAATCCTTTCTCAATATCAGAATTCCTAAAATAAATATACAAGAATGTATTTTAGCACATTATGGCGAAAAATGGGAGTAAAATGTTCTTGATTTGATACATATTTTTTACTATAGTTACATGTGAAGTAAATATGTGCGTGAAGATTTATAATCTTTTGTACACGTTTGAAAGGATTGAATAATGTTAAGAAATGTTTCATTAGAAGATATATCGGATGGCAGACTGTATACTGAGAATGACCTTGTGCGTGTTGATACTAACTCGTGTAAGGGCTGTCAGACTGTATGCTGCCAGAATATGGGAAGTACGATTGTGATTGACCCATATGACTGTTACAAGCTCACAACCGGGTTGGGCAAAACATTTGAACAGCTTACGATGAACGAGCTTGAGTTAAATGTTGTGGATGGTCTTATTATGCCTAACTTAAGAATGCAGAAATCAGACGGAAGATGTGCTTTTCTTCGTGAAGATAATCTGTGCAATATACATACGATAAGACCGGGAATATGCAGAATGTTCCCACTTGGAAGATACTGGGAGGATGAGACACATTTTAAATATATTGTGCAGAAGGGCGAGTGTAATAAGGATAATCTCTCGAAGATTAAACTGAAAAAATGGCTTGGCATCGAGGGACTTGCGGAGTATGATTCTTATATTGTCAGATGGCATGAGTATGTGAAGCAGCTTCAGGCGGCACTACCAGGACTTTCAGAGGATAATGTGAAGATTCTTAATACATTTAACTTAAGAGTGTTCTATATGACGACATATGCCGGATGTGCTGATGATAAGGCATTTTATGCAGAATTTGACAGAAGACTTGCGATGGCTAAGGAAAAGCTGGGACTGATGTAGGATTGGTTCACAGGTGACAGAAAGGAAGATTGATTTTATGAAGACAGATTTATTTCATATAGGAAAGTTCGTAATTCACGGTTATGGACTGATGATTGGCATAGGTTTTGTGCTGGCACTGCTTGTTGGAGAGTACAGGGCTAAGAAGATGGGGATGAAAGAGGAGGCTCTTATTGATATCACGATAATTGCGGGAGTATCGGGATTTCTTGGAGCAAAGCTGTTGTATATAATAGTGAGCTTTAAGGATTTTATAAAAGATCCTATGGGCGTGCTTGGCTCATCGGGATTCGTTGTATATGGCGGACTTATTGCAGGTGTACTGTGCAACCTTATATATGTAAAGATTAAGAAGTTATCATTCCTTGAATATTTTGACCTGGTAATGCCAGAGATAGCGCTGGCACAGGGCTTTGGACGAATCGGCTGTTTCCTTGCAGGGTGCTGTTACGGAAGACAGACAGATGCAGCCTGGGGAGTTGTTTTCCCGGCTGGTTCGCTTGCACCATCAGGAGTTAAACTGATTCCTACACAGCTTATATCATCGGGGGCAGATTTTCTTAATATGGCGTTTCTTATGATAATAGCAGCTAAGTTTTCTTATACTACTGTTATGAAGCGCAAGGCTGACGGTAAGGAAACTACCGGAAAGCATATGGCAGCAGGTAATATTGGATTCTTATATTGCATAACTTACGGACTTGGAAGATTTGCAATTGAGTTCTTAAGAAACGATTACAGAGGTGAGGTCGGAATATTCTCTACATCGCAGTTTATCTCTCTTTTCATTGTGTTACTTGGTGTGGTTGCGATGGCTGTTAATCATAAGTTGAAAAATGCGGACAGATAGAAATACTAATATGGACTAATCAGCGTTGTGTTATAAATTACACTGGCTGGTTAGTCTTTTTTATTGCCTTTTAATTTGCAATGTATTAACAAAAATACATGACTTATTAAAATTCAACAAATAATGCTGGACATTTTGTTAAAAAATTGTTAATATGTAAACATAATAAAGCGCACGACAATTTAATACATGGAAATCAGTACATTTTAGTTAATATAATAAATATTTGTATATCTGGGGAATGTTTATTATTAGAATCTGAGAGGGTAGAATATGGACAAATATATTGGAAAATCAGTATATAAGGGTACTGCCATCGGACCAGTTAATGTTCTAAAGAAAAGTGAAAGTCTGATTAAGCGTGTACATGTTAAGAATGTTGATGAAGAATTAAGGCGTCTGGATAAAGCTAAAGAAAAGACGCTTCAACAGCTTGCCAGGCTGTATGATAAAGCATTAAAGGAGGTTGGTAAAGTCAATGCAGAGATATTTGAAGTGCATCAGATAATGCTTGAAGATGAAGATTATCAGGATGCTATTCATAATATGATATGCAATGAGAATGTTAATGCAGAATATGCGGTGTCAATAACAGGAGATAATTTTGCTGACATGTTTGCTAATATGGATGATGATTATATGAGAGCACGTTCAGCGGATGTAAAGGATATATCTAATCGTCTGGTGAGTAATTTGAGCGGTGAAGAGCAGCCTGACTGGGAAAACACAGAGCCATCAATTATTGTGGCAGATGATTTGACACCGAGTGAAACTGTACAGATGGATAAGAATAAGATTTTAGCATTTGTGCTGGTACATGGTTCGGCTAATTCCCATACAGCAATTCTTGCAAGAATGATGAATATTCCAGCATTAATTGGTGTACCAATTGAGCTGGAATCCTTACACAATGGAGTTAATGCAATTGTAGACGGTCAGGATGGAATTTTCTACCTGAATCCGGATGAGAATCAGATAGCACAGGCTAAGGAAGCCCAGCAGAAGGAGCAGGAACAGAAAAAGCTGCTTGCTAATTATAAAGGAAGAGAATCTGTCACAAAGAGTGGCAGAAAGATTAACCTTTATGCGAACATTGGAAATGTTTCTGATGTTGCATATGTATTAGAAAATGATGCTGAGGGAATAGGATTATTCAGAAGTGAGTTCCTGTATCTTGGAAGAGATGAACTTCCTGATGAAACAGAACAGTTTAATGCCTATCGTCAGGTATTACAGATGATGGCAGATAAAAAAGTAGTTATTCGTACACTTGATATTGGGGCAGATAAAAAAGCAGATTATCTTGGACTTGGCAAGGAAGATAATCCTGCGTTGGGTTATCGTGCCATAAGAATATGTCTGGAGCAGCCGGATATATTCAAAACACAGTTGAGAGCATTATTAAGAGCTGCTAAATATGGTAATTTATCTATAATGTATCCAATGATTATTTCTGTGGAAGAAGTTGTAAGTATTAAGAAGATTGTTGCTGAGGTGGCAGAGGAACTGGAGAATGAGAATATTCCATATGAGATTCCAGAGCAGGGAATTATGATAGAGACACCAGCGGCAGTTATGCTAAGTGAGGAACTTGCAGAGCTTGTAGATTTCTTTAGTATAGGTACTAATGACCTTACACAGTATACACTTGCAATTGACAGGCAGAATAACAGACTGGACAGATTTTATAATCCGCATCACGAGGCAGTTCTTAGGATGATTGAGATGACCATACAGGGAGCACATAAGCATGGCAAATGGGTAGGAATCTGCGGAGAACTTGGAGCAGATACCACTCTTACAGAGAGATTTATTAAGATGGGTATAGATGAGCTTAGTGTATCGCCATCAATGGTACTTGGTGTTCGTAGCAGAATATGTGAAATGGAGTGATAAGTGATGAAAATATACAAAGCAAAAGATTATGCTGATATGAGTAGAAAGGCAGCTAATATTATATCAGCACAGATTATTATGAAGCCGGAATGTGTACTTGGACTTGCGACTGGTTCAACGCCAGTTGGGTTATATAAGCAGTTAGTAGAATGGTATAAAAAAGGTGACTTGGATTTTTCAGCAGTTAAGACTATTAATCTTGATGAGTATAAGGGACTCAGTCAGGACAATGATCAGAGTTATTATTATTTTATGCATAAGAATTTATTTGATAATGTGAATATATCAGTTGATAATACTCATATTCCTAATGGAATGGAGCAGGATTCGGAAAAAGAATGTAACAGATATTCTGAACTGATTAAGTCTCTTGGTGGTATTGATTTACAACTTCTTGGAATAGGTCATAATGGACACATAGGATTTAATGAACCATCAGATTCATTTGAAAAACAGGTTCATTGTGTTGATTTAACAGAATCTACAATAGAAGCTAATAAGAGGTTTTTTGAATCAGCAGAAGATGTTCCAAGACAGGCATACACAATGGGAATCAAGACAATAATGCAGGCAAAGAAGATTCTGGTTGTTGCAAGTGGAGAAGATAAAGCACAGATTGTGAAAGAAGCCTTTTTTGGACATATTACACCATATGTTCCTGCATCAGTTCTGCAGCTGCATAATGATGTAACACTGGTAGCAGATGAAGCAGCTCTTAGTAAGATTTATTAAAGCATATTAACTTGGTGAATAGAAAGTTGTGAAGATATGATTATAAAGAATGCTGATGTTTATACACAGGATAATGTATTTGTTAAGGGAGATGTCGTTGTAGATAACGGCACATTCACCAAAGTGCTGGAAGCCCCTGATTATGTTGACAATGAAGTAGTAGATGCTACAGGACTTAAGATGATTCCAGGACTTGTTGACATTCATTTTCATGGATGCAAAGGCGCAGATATGTGTGATGGAACTAAAGAGGCACTTGATATAATTTCGCGGTATGAGGCTTCTGTCGGAGTGACGAGTATATGTCCGGCAACCATGACGATAGCTAAGGAAGAACTTGTTGAAGTTATGAAGAATGCCGGAGAGTATTCATATAATGGTGGAGCCCATCTGGTAGGAATTAATATGGAGGGACCTTTTATAAGTCCACAAAAAAAGGGTGCACAGGCAGCAGAGAATATTATGCATTGTAATTATGAGTATTTCTGTGAACTCCAGAAAGCTGCAAATGATTTAATAAAGATTGTTGATATTGCACCAGAAGAGCCGGGTGCGATGAATTTCATAGATAAAGTAAAAGATAATGTTGTGGTGTCGATTGCTCATACAGCAGCGGATTATGATACTGCGATGGAGGCAATTCAACATGGTGTAACTCATGCAACACATTTATACAATGCAATGCCCCCTATGAATCATAGAAAGCCTGGTGTTATAGGTGCAGTAAGAGATTCATATCAATGTCATGCAGAACTGATATGTGATGGAGTTCATATTCATCCATCAGTAATACGGGCAACATTTGCTATGTTGGGTGCGGGACGCATAATACTAATCAGTGACAGCATGAGAGCAACAGGATTAGAGGATGGCGAATATACTCTTGGAGGACAGCCTGTAGTGGTAAAAGGTAATCTGGCAACATTACATGATGGAACAATTGCCGGATCAGCAACTAATTTAATGGATTGTCTTCGATATGTCGTTAAAAAAGCAGGGATTTCATTAGAAACAGCTGTTATGTGTGCAACAGAGAATCCGGCAAAGGAAATTGGTATATATGATAAAGTCGGAAGTATTTCTGTAGGAAAACAAGCAGATTTCGTGCTTATTGATGAGGAATTGAATATTAAGAGAGTATATATTGATGGAAAGGAGATAATATGCTAGGTTTTTTCAAAGGAAAGTCAAAGGATAATATTATTTATTCTCCATGTAAAGGAAAAGTGGTGCCAATTACTGAAGTTTCAGATCCAACATTTTCAGAAAAGGTTCTTGGAGATGGATTTGCAGTAATCCCTTCTGAAGGAAAGATATATGCTCCGGCAGATGGTGAGATTTCAATGGTGTTTGATACTCTTCATGCTGTGACAATGACAACCAGTCAGGGAACAGAATTACTGATACATATTGGGCTGGATACGGTAACGCTCAAGGGAGAACCATTTATTTCACATGTTTCAGGTGGTCAGCAGGTAAAAAAGGGTGATTTACTTTTAGAGGCTGATCTTGAAAAAATAAAGTCGGCAGGATTGGATACGATTACACCAGTCCTTATATGCAATACCGACGATTATAATAAAATTAATCTAATAAAGGAGGGTGAGGTATCTATTGATGATGAAGTTCTGAAAATATCATAATTACTCAGGATTTCACAATGCGCGTGATTGGGATAACCCCGATTAATAATGATTTAAAGGAGGAGAAAAGTATGAAATTTCTTCAAAAACTGGGAAAAGCGTTAATGCTTCCTGTGGCAGTACTGCCTATATGTGGTATCCTTATGGGTATCGGTTATATGCTGTGTCCAGAAGCTATGCAGGGTGGAGATATTCAGGGCGCAGCTGATATGATTGGTCTGTTTCTTGTAAAAGCTGGTGGAGCTTTAATTGATAACATGGCAATCCTTTTTGTAATTGGTGTCGGTGTAGGTATGTCAGATAAAAATGATGGTACCGGAGGAATTGCGGCACTTGCTTCGTGGCTTATGATGACAACACTTCTTTCTACAAAGTTTGTTACAGTAATTATACCTTCTATAGCAGACAGTGCAACTAAAACTCTTGCATTTAACAAGATTGAGAATCCATTTATTGGTATTCTTGCTGGTATAATCGGTGCTATGTGTTATAACAAGTTTAAAGATACAAAATTACCAAACTGGTTATCTTTCTTTAGTGGAAAACGATGCGTAGCAATTGTTTCAGGAGTAGTATCAATTCTTGTATCTGTTGTGTTATTATTTGTATGGCCATTACTGTTCAGCGCATTAGTAAGCGTTGGTAAGGCAATTGTAAAGCTTGATATTGTTGGTGCAGGTATCTATGCATTCTTGAACAGATTGTTAATTCCTACCGGATTACATCATGCGTTGAACAACGTATTCTGGTTTGATACTATCGGACTTGGAGATTTACAGCACTTCTGGGCAGGACAAACATCAAGTGATGTTTCATGGAGTCTTGGAATGTATATGTCAGGCTTCTTCCCATGTATGATGTTTGGTGTTCCTGGTGCAGCTTTAGCTATGATTAAATGTGCAAAGCCAGCTAAGAAAAAAGTAGCTATAGGACTTGTTGCTTCTGCAGCATTATGTGCATTTATCTGTGGTGTTACAGAACCATTTGAATTTGGTTTCATGTTCCTTGCTCCTGGACTCTATGTTATCTATGCACTTCTTTATGGTATATTTACAATGATTACAGTTGCATTAGGCTTCAGAGCAGGATTTAGTTTCTCAGCAGGTGCTACTGACCTGTTATTCTCATCATCTCTTCCGGCAGCACAGAAGACATGGTTGATAATTCCTCTTGGTATAGCAGCATTCTTCGTATTCTATTTTGTATTCTTATTTGCCATTAAGAAATGGGATTTAAAGACTCCTGGCAGAGAAGATGATGATATAGAAGCAGAAAAGAAAGTTGAACTTGCAAGTGACGATTATACAGCAATTGCAAAGACAATTCTTGAAGGCTGTGGCGGAAAAGAGAATATTGCAAGCATAGATAATTGTATTACAAGACTGAGACTTGAAGTAAAGGATATTACACTTGTTAATGATAAGGTTATTAAATCAGCTGGTGTTGCTGGTGTTATGAAACCTGGAAAGACATCTGTACAGGTTATTATAGGAACTAAGGTACAGTTTGTTGCGGATGCATTTTCTAAGCTTTGTGAATAATTAAAATGTTAAAATAAAGATAATATAAAAATCCCCGGTAAGACTGTCAGAACAGCAGCTTATCGGGGATTATTTCATGTGTTACTTTACCATGCTTAAAAATTCTTCATCAGATATCTTAGAATTCATTACAGCATTCTTAATTGCAGCGGACATAACGCGGGCAGCAAGTGTTCCTGCGAAGTTGATATCAACACGTACAGCTTCGTTGCCGCCTCGTTTTGCAGTGCTTGCAGCATATATTGTATCTCCGTCTGCCATTGTGCCGACTGGATTAATGCAGCGTGCATACGCATTTCTTGCCATAGATGCAATCTTGTTAAGTTCAGCCTTGTTAAATGCAGCGTTGGTTATAATCGCACCGATTGTTGTGTTGCCTGTGAACATATCGCGAGGTGCCATGAACTGATAGAGTGCTTCTTCACAGCTTATATACTCTGTTCTGTCAGCGTTCTTAAGTCCGGCAAGCTTTTTACCGGTTTCATAATCTGATATATCTCCAAGTGCATTTACAACAACAATTGCTGTCATTATAAATGTGCCAGCTTTCACTGAATATATTCCAAGTCCTGACTTTTCAGCCTGCTTCATTCCCATAATCTTGCCGACAGTCGCACCTGTTCCGGCACCGATACAGCCCTGAACGGGGTCGTTGCTATCCTTAAGTGCCTGCATGCAGGCTTCGTAACCCATTGCGCTGTCAGGGCGTACTTTAGAACTTCCATATCCAAGATCAAATATGCATGACTGGCATACAAGTGGAACAAGTGAAACGCCTGTGTTATATCCTATACCATGTTCTTCAAGACATGTCATAACTCCGTCAGATGCGGCAAGACCGTATGCTGAACCACCTGACAGTACGATGGCATTAATCGGATTGTCAGCAGTCATAGGCATAGTAAGAGGTGTTTCTCTTGATGCCGGACCGCCGCCGCTTATGTCACAGCCTGCTGTTGCTCCATCTGGAAAATATATAACAGTTACACCAGTGCCAGCTTCCTTATTGGAAGCATGACCTAATCTAAAATCATTAATATCATTAACTGAAATCTCTGTAAACAAAACTAATCCTCCGTTGATTAATGTCCGATTTGTTCAATCAAAGTGACTGGTTAATTCTGGTTAAGCTTAAGTGCAGCATATAATGCACGGGAAACCACACTGGCAACAATAAAGCAGATACCTGCCTCAATAAGTCCCTGAACACCAACAAATAATACTACGAATATAAGTGGGTTCTTAGCTCCGAGTGCAGTAACGAAGGCCTGTACATAATCTGTATTATAGAAGAAGAGAACAAGTGAACTCATGAATAATAAAGTATTAAGTAAAGGACAGCAAAGACTTGCTATATAATAAGAAAATTTCTTAACGCCCTTAATGCTGTGAAGTCCCTTGAATATAAGTCCTGTAAGGAAGCCTTCAAGAGTTCTTGTTACTACAGTTGTTACAAATGTACCAAATGGATTAATTCCGAGAAGAACAGTTCCCATTGCGCCTCCAACGAAGCACTGATAAAAGCTTGTAAGTCCGAATGCCAGACCACAGATTAAACCGCCTACAGGTCCTAAGATGATAGCACCTACAGCTACAGGAACAGTTAAAAGGGTGATAGAAAGTCCAGGGGTACGGATGTAGCCTAATGGGGTCAGTGACATAACGAGTATGACCGCAACCATAAGTGCCAGCTCCACCATGTACTTAGTGTTGAACTTCGATGCAGAAGTTCGAGTTGCATTAATAGTATTCATATTGTCTCCTTTGCGGAAAGGTATGCAGCCCTTCCGGCTTGTTAAGATACATCTCCGAAAACGGATGACGTTCGCGCGTATAATAACATATATATTGTTATAATTCAAACATTCTTTATAAATTATTTATAAAAATACATTTGACATTAATTTACTATGATGGAAATCGGTGTTAATATAAGAAACGCTTATTTATTATTGAAAGCAGATTTTTGAAAATATTTATCAATAAAGATGGGAGAGTGTTTATGAGCAGAATTATTAAAAATGTGCTGCCATACTGGAAGTCGATAGTGCTGGTATTTGCACTGCTTATTGTTCAGGCAGTGTGTGACTTGTCGCTTCCTGCGTATACTTCAGATATCATTGATACAGGTATACAGAATGGAGGCATAGAGCATACTGTGCCAGAAAAGATTACTAAGGAAGAATTTGACACTGCGAAGCTTTTTATGACAGAGGAAGAAGCACAGCTGTGGGAACAGTCGTATTCTTATAATGAAGATGATAATGTCTATGAATTAAGTGTCAAAGGTTCTAAGAATAAGACTGATTTAGATGACACACTTTTCACAGCGCTTATAATTAACAACCAGATGTCTTCAGTGACTGAAAGTGCATTCAAGAGCCGTATGGCAGAGCAGATGCATGTAAGTGAGGAGCAGCTGTCCAATGTTTCAGTAGAAGATATTGGAAAGTCTATGGGTGTGGAACTTACTACATTTACACAGATGATGGAAGATGCAGATGGCAATGAGGTTGAAACTACATGCGTAGATATGAGACAGATTGTGAAGGCAATGTATAGTGCAGGGGCTATGAGTAAGGATGATATCCTTTCTATGAGAAATGAGTTCCAGAGTACAATTGATACTATGGGAAAAACTCTTGTTTCGTCTATGGGCGTTGCTTATGCAAAGAGCATGGATGCCAAGGCAGGAATGGACATGGATTCTATTCAGACTAAGTATCTGTGGGCAGCTGGTCTTAAGATGGTTGCCATGGCACTTCTTATGGCGGTTACATCTGTATGTATAGGTTTCCTTGCATCAAGAGTTGGTGCAGGCGTTGCAAGAGATATGAGAGGAAAACTGTATTCTAATGTCATGGGATTCTCTAATGCTGAGATGGACAAATTCTCTACAGCGTCACTTATCACAAGGACAACTAATGATGTACAGCAGGTTCAGATGGTTACGGTTATTATGCTGAGAATGATTCTATATGCACCAATTCTTGGTGTTGGAGGAATTATAAAGGTTGTTGGAACGGGAGCCGGCATGGGCTGGGTTATAGTTATGGCTGTTGCTGTTATCATTGCATTTGTAATGCTTCTTATGGTAATTGCGATGCCTAAGTTTAAGCTTATGCAGAAGCTGGTCGATAATGTCAATCTTGTATCAAGAGAGATTCTTACAGGTCTTTCTGTAATAAGAGCCTTTGGAAGAGAGAAGAAGGAAGAGGAAAGATTTGACGAAGCTAATAAGAAGCTTACTAAGACAATGCTCTTTACTAACAGAACTATGACATTCATGATGCCAAGCATGATGTTTATTATGAATGGTTTATCAGTTCTTATCGTGTGGGTTGCCGCACACAGAATTGATGCCGGAGTTATGCAGGTAGGTTCTATGACTGCATTTATAACATATTCGATGCTCATAGTTATGTCATTCCTAATGCTTACAATGATGTCTGTAATGCTCCCAAGAGCGATGGTTGCAGCTGACCGTATAGATGAAGTTATTAATACACATTCTTCAATAGAAGACTCTGAGAATCCTGAGACAATTGAGTCTGCAAAGGGTGTAGTTGAGTTTAATCATGTTAATTTCATGTATCCGGGTGCTAAAGCGAACGCACTTGAGGATATTACATTTAAAGCAGAGCCGGGTAAGACTACAGCAATTATAGGAAGTACGGGCTGTGGAAAGTCAACGCTCGTTAATCTTATTCCAAGATTGTACGATGTTACAGGAGGAAGCATTACTATTGATGGTCATGATATAAGAAATATCTCTATGCATGACTTAAGAAGTGAGCTTGGTTATGTGCCTCAGAAGGGAATGCTTTTCTCTGGTACTATTGCAAGTAATTTAAGATTCGGTAATCCTGATGCAAGCGATGAAGATGTCGTTAAGGCAGCACAGATTGCACAGGCAACTGAGTTCATTGATAATAAGGCTGAGAAGTATGACAGTCCTATAGCACAGGGAGGTACTAATGTTTCAGGCGGTCAGAAGCAGAGACTTTCGATTGCAAGAGCAATAGCAAAGCACCCAAGAGTGTTTATATTTGATGACAGTTTTTCAGCACTTGATTTAAAGACTGACGCAATTCTTCGTAAGGAGCTTGCTGCAAATGTGTCTGATGCCACTGTTATTATTGTAGCTCAGCGAATCAGCACAATCCTTCATGCAGATCAGATTCTTGTTATGGATGATGGTAAGATTGTTGGCAAGGGAACGCATGAAGAACTTATGAAGACATGTGAGACATATCAGCAGATTGCAAGTTCACAGCTTTCTGCTAAAGAGCTTGGAAAGGAGGCCTAGTCAGTATGGAAGATAATAAAAATATCAAAATGCCACCGAAAAGAAGAATGGGACCTCCGGGAAGAGGAATGGCACCTGTTGAGAAAGCCAAGGATTTCAAAGGATCAATAGGAAAGCTTATAAGATATATTGGAAGCTATAAGATTGCGATAATATTTGTTGCAGTTATGGCTGTATGCTCAACAGTATTTTCTGTTGTAGGTCCAAAGGTTCTTGGTAAGGCAACTACAGCTCTGTCAGAAGGTCTTGTAAAGAAAATCGGTGGAACTGGCGGAATTGACTTTGGAAAGATTGGAACAATTCTTATATTCGTGCTTTGTCTGTATGCCGCAAGTGCAGTATTTAACTTTGTACAGGGCTGGATAATGACAGGCATTACACAGAAGGTCTGCTACAGATTAAGAAAAGAAATCAGCGAGAAGATTAACCGTATGCCTATGAAGTATTTCGAGAGCAGGACATATGGTGAGGTGTTATCAAGAATTACTAACGATGTTGATACACTTGGAATGGGACTTAACCAGAGTATTACAACAATCATTACATCTTTAACTACTATGATTGGTGTTCTTGTTATGATGTTAAGCATTTCACCGCTTATGACACTTATTGCGGTTATAATACTTCCAATATCAGTCGGACTTGTTTCTTTCGTTGTTAAGAAGTCACAGGGATATTTCAAAACACAGCAGGAGTATCTTGGACATATTAACGGACAGATTGAGGAAACTTATGGCGGACATATGATTGTTAAGTCCTTTAATAAAGAAAAGGATATGGTTGATTCATTTAACAAGACTAATGATGTCCTTTATGGTTCAGCATGGAAGTCACAGTTCCTTTCAGGAATGATGCAGCCAATCATGATGTTTGTAGGTAACTTAGGTTACGCATGTGTTGCATTAACCGGCGGTCTTCTTGCTATTAAAAATGTTATAACAATCGGTGATATTCAGGCATTTATCCAGTATGTGAAGAATTTTACACAGCCAATCCAGCAGATTGCTCAGGTTATCAATCAGGTACAGTCTATGACAGCAGCTTCTGAGAGAGTATTTGAATTTCTTGATGAAGAAGAGGAAGACCAGACTGTTAAGAATCCTGTTTCTACAGAAGGAATTAAGGGCGAGGTTGATTTCGAGCATGTAAGATTCGGATACAATGAGAACCAGACTATCATTAAGAATTTCAGTGTAAATGTTAAGCCTGGACAGAAGGTTGCTATCGTTGGACCGACAGGTGCAGGTAAGACCACTATTGTTAAACTGCTTATGAGATTCTATGATGTTAATGATGGAGCTATTCTTGTTGATGGACATAATGTTAAGGATTTCAACAGAAGAGAATTAAGAGACGCATTTGGAATGGTTCTTCAGGATACATGGCTCTATAAGGGTACAATTATGGAGAATATCAGATACGGAAAGCTTGATGCAACTGATGAGGAAGTTATTGCAGCAGCCAAGGCAGCTAACGCCCATCACTTTATTGAGACTCTTCCGGGCGGTTATGATTGTGAGCTTAACGAGGACGCAAGCAATGTCTCACAGGGACAGAAGCAGCTTCTTACAATTGCAAGAGCAATCCTTGCAGATAATCCAATCCTTATTCTTGATGAAGCAACATCTTCTGTTGATACAAGAACAGAGGAGCGAATTCAGAAGGCTATGGATAACCTGATGAAGGGCAGAACAAGCTTTGTTATTGCCCACAGACTTTCAACCATTAAAGACGCTGATGTGATACTTGTTATGAAGGATGGTGATATCGTTGAGCAGGGAACTCATGATGAGCTTCTTGCCAAGAACGGTTTCTATGCTGACCTTTATAATTCACAGTTTGAGCAGGCTTCTTAGATTGATAATATATATGTTAAGAGAAACGGCAGAAAGAAATTTCTGTCGTTTTTTTAAACATTTTGCTATAATAAAATTATTAATTGGTTAAGTGAAGAGGACAATGCATGAATATATTAATATGTGATGATGATAAGCTTTATGTTGATATGATAAGAAAATATGTGGACGAGTTCTTTGATGAGCATAAGATAACGGATTATAAGGTTTATGAATATAACAGTGGTGATGAAGCAGCTAAGAATAATGAAAAGATAGACATTGCATTTCTTGATGTTGAGATGGACGGAATTAATGGAATTGAAGCTGGCAAATGTTTAAGAAATAATAACAAGAATATTGTGTTATTTATAATAACTTCGTATATGGGCTATCTTGATGATGCAATGGACGAGGGAGTTTTCAGGTATATTAATAAACCACTGGAAAGACCTGTGATTATGCGCGGTCTTCAGAAAGCGTTATTATTGTGCAATAAGCATCAGAGCAAGAAAGTCAATATAGAATATAACGGTAACAATACAATTATTGAACAGGATTCGATTATATGCATAGAGTCACTGGTAAGAAAAAGATACATACGCACAGACACAGAATTATATACAAGTCTTAAAAGCCTTTCATATTGGCAAAATGTTCTTGATGAAGATAAGTTTTTTCTTGTTAACAAGTCGTGTATTGTTAATATTGACAGGGTAGTCAGATTTACTGATAAATGTGTAGAACTTAAGGGAAGAGAAGAGCCGATTGATATATCGAGAGAGAAGAGAGCAGATTTTAAGCAGAAGGTATTATTATATCTTGCCGGACAGGAGTAATTGTATATGGAAATAGTTATAAGTTATGCATTTGCTCACATTGTAGAAGCAATAATATTATGGATGAGCATGTCACAAATGTATGAACGCAGATATAAGAACTGGATTACGGGACTTATAATGCTGTCAGGCCATGCTGTAATGTTTGGGGTATTTCTGACAGATAATATATATGTTGTTACAACAGTTAATAATGTGGTTTATTTTTTGCTTATAGCATGGTTGTTTAATATAAGTAAGAAAGTAGCAGTGTTTTGGGCGTTGATATATAATGCAATGATGGCATTATCAGAACTAACAGTATTTTATATTATCCAATATCTTGTAGGAGTCTGTGATGTAAAAGGAAATGGAGTTGTAACTAATATTATTGTAGTATGTTTATGTAAAACAATATTTTTCCTGTTTATTCAGGTAATGGTTCTTATAAAGAACAGAAGTAATGTAGGAAAAGATTTATATAAAGATGATTTGCCAATAGTCTTATTCATAGTGTCATTAATTTCATCGTTAATGGTTTTTATTACATATTATGTTGTAGGAATGAATTCTTTGATTAGTCAGACAGAAGCAGTTTGTATGGTAATGAGTATGATAATATTGATTCTGGCAGATATTTTAGTGTTATTTGTTAATATTAAAGTTAATGAAAGAAATGCTGAAAATGCGATGATAAAAATACAGCTTGAAAAAGAAAGGGCAGATGCAAGATATTACAAACTTGAATATGAAAAGAATGAGAGTTTGGAAATATTAAGGCATGATATGAATAATCATCTTAATACTATGTTGGACATAGGTAGTGATAATGAGCTGAAGAAATATATTATTGATATTATGAATCAATATAAAATGCGAAGGCGGACAAGCTTCTCCAACAGTAATATTCTTAATGGACTTGTCAGTCAATATATGGAATCATGTGAGAAAAATAACATAGATTTAATTGCAGATATAAGACCTGATACAGTAGAAGTTATGGATTCAACAGATATAGTAGCTTTATTTGGAAATCTATTGTCGAATGCATTTGAGGCTGCTGAATATTGCAAAAAAGATATAAAACCATATATTGAATTTATTGTGAAAAGAAAAAATGATTTTATCATAATTATTGTACGAAATTCAGCGGTTAAAGCACCGCGTAAGATTAATGGAAGATATATTTCTTCAAAGAAAGATACAGAGAAAAAGCATGGTTATGGAATGAAAAGTATATACAATATTGTTGATAAATATAAAGGAAGTCATATTGAAGAATATGATGAAACAAAAAGAGAGTTTACTATAAAAATTATATTGCTTAACGAAAAAAATATAGCGTAACCTGAAAGGGTTACACTATATTGATAAAGAAATTAGCCTTAATAATATAATGCTTTATTCTTTCCAAACATACATATAATATGGGAAATTGAACATATAATTATAACTATAGCCAGACAGCTTGCAAGGTGCTCTAACCCAATCATCCATAATACAAAGAACAAAATATTATAACTACATAATATTAATAACAGGAACTTGTGATAGTGTGTTATTTCTTTAGATGATACATAATGATTCTTTGATATTACAGGTCCTTTTATACTTAATTCCAAATCGCATAATAATAGAATAATAATAATAATCAAAGAAGGACGCAATTGTGAAGACATCCATGCCATAAATATTAACATAATAGTAGATAATATAAGACAACTGGTTGAAGATTGACAATGATAACCACCACTATATTTTCTTATGAGCAGAAAAGAAAACATTTCTAAAAGTCCAAGGAGAATTTTATGTGATGCTATACAGTATATTGTGAAAATAATTGTCGGATTAATAATCAAAAATAAATTTTTAATTGCATAACTGTATAAATCTATGTCAGTTTCAACCAGCAGTCCTATATTAATTAACCATACTGCGGCGTTTCTAGAAAACTTTTCAAGCATTATTTTGTTTTCTTAAACTTCTTTAATGATGCAGGTTCAACAGGCTGGTTGTATACATAGCTTGATGAAGCATTAGCACTAGAAGTTAATGTGCGATTAAGCACAGCTGTAACGCCTTTGCTTAATGTAGATTTAATTGCTCTCTTCATAATTTTTCCTCCTTCTTGAGATAGTTATTATTATATTTTGTTGTTAAATATTTTTAAATACACTATGTCTCAACTGTTGTTTTGAATGTCTTAAATGTATTTTAGATTAAAAACGGAATAAAATTATAAACTGTGATGAATATTATTTTAAGCACTAACAAAAAACAATTAATATGGTAAAATTAAAATATTATCATTAATCATACATAAATATTTATACTATTCTAATTCGCAACAAACGATATATATGTGCGAAAGATGCGTATACTAAAATTAAATAGTAATCATACTAATGTATAGGGGTTGCTATGGAGTATACGGATTATTACAAAGCATTTTGCAAAAGAATGAGCATAGATAGAAAAATGAAGAATTATGACCAGAGTGCAATGGCTGAAAGAGTTGGCATGACGACACCAGAATATTCCAATAGGGAATCCGGAAGAAGTATGGTATCAGGGACTGATTTAAAGAAGTTGTGGGATTCAGGAGCTGATATAGATAAACTATTGGTTGATGTGGATGAAAAGCCTTGCAGACATGTGATTTCTTCTGAAATAGATACATTTGGAGACGAATCCAAGAAGGAATATGTCAGAGAGGTGGTAAGCGAACATGTACTCTATATGTGTGAGCAGAAGTTAGATAGTTTTTCAGATGAAATAGTAAAGGATATACAGCTGCTGAGAGCTGTTGATAAAGATTCTACTAAAGATTCAATGTTAAAATGTATAAGAGATGTTAACGATATAACAGACCAACAGGTCATATCAGATAATCTTGGTATATCAAGATACAAATATAGTAAAATTGAGAATAACAAAGAGTTTCCAGATGCAATGGTTTTGATAAGACTTTATCAGCAGTATGGATGTTTACCATCAATGTTTCTTAATCTGTATGATGTCAGAGACAGACTTCTTGATTATATTTTTGACAGTATGTCAGAGAAAGATCAGGAAATAATATTAAGTTTTATCAGTAATTTGAGAAAATTCGTATGAGGAAGTTATGGAAGAACGAATTATTAATATTGGAACAAGACTTAAACAAAGAAGAAAAGAAATGCACATCAAACAGACAGAGATGGCTAAGGAACTGGGCGTGTCGCAGACATATCTTTCTAATATTGAAGGTGGCAAGGCCAACTGCAGTATAACGTTGCTGGTTGATATATGTAATTATCTTAATGTTACACCGGATTACCTTATGCTGGGGAATATGAGAGGAAATAAAGCAAGCATAGATATTATTGACGCATTGAAGATGTGTGACCCGGAAGAACTGGCCACAATAAGGAAAATAGTAGATGCATTTGTTATGAAAAAGGCGGAGCCGTACTAAATTAAGTGCGCCCGTCTTTTTTATTAAAAACATATTGACATTACGAACAAATGTTTTATAATGAACGTATGTTCGAATTAATATCTGATTTAACAACTATAGAGAAGTTACAGATTCTGGCAGATGCGGCCAAGTATGATGTTGCATGTACGTCAAGTGGAGTAGACAGGAAGGGAAAGGAAGGCTTCCTTGGAAACAGTGTGGCATGTGGCGTGTGTCATAGTTTTGGGACAGATGGCAGATGCATTTCTCTTTTGAAGGTTCTGATGACTAATCATTGTGTATATGACTGCAAGTATTGTATGAATAGATGCTCTAATGATGTGCCAAGGGCTACTTTTGAACCGGATGAGCTGTGCCAGCTTGTTATAGAATTTTATAAGCGTAATTACATTGAAGGATTGTTTTTAAGTTCTGGAGTATTAAAGAATCCAGCGTTTACGATGGAAAGAATATGTGACACACTATTACGTTTAAGAACTAAGTATAAGTTTAATGGATATATTCATGTTAAGGCAATACCAGGAGCTCCGGATGAATTATTGTCAAGGGCGGGATATCTGGCAGACAGGGTGAGTATTAATCTTGAACTGCCTACAGCACAGAGTCTATCAAAGCTTGCTCCTAATAAGAATTTTAAGACTATTCTTGAACCTATGGAGAAGATGACAGGGACAATTGCGGCTAACAGGATTGCTATGGGAAAAGATGCAAGGATGGAAAGAAGCAGTATCAACAGATATCTGTCTGGAAGTATATTTAACTCTCAGACAGGTTCAGGACAGTCTGCTTTATCTGGAACAGAAAGAGCTGCATTGGAATCAGGAGATAAGCTTTCGTTACCAGCGGTTGCACGAGGTATGGGGATTAACAGACCATTTGCACCGGCAGGGCAGAGTACCCAGATGATAATAGGGGCAACACCAGAAACTGATCTTACACTTATAAGAACAACACAGCATTTGTACAAGAATTATGACTTGAAGAGGGTGTTTTACTCTGCTTATATACCACTTAATGAGGATTCGGCGTTACCGAAGCTTGACGCGGCAGTTCCGCTTCTCAGAGAACATAGATTGTATCAGGCAGACTGGCTTCTCAGATTTTATGGATTTCAGGCAGATGAATTACTGTCTGAGAGCAGACCGAATTTCAATGAACAATTAGACCCTAAGTGTGACTGGGCTATAAGACATCTTGGACAGTTTCCTGTTGAGGTGCAGAATGCATCATATGACATGCTTTTGAGAATACCAGGGGTTGGACCTAAGTCTGCTAAGAGAATTGTGCAGACAAGAAGATATGCACATCTTGATTTTGATATATTAAAGAAACTGGGCGTTGTACTTAAGAGGGCACATTATTTTATAACATGCAATGGAAGAATGATGTATAGAATACCGATAGAGGAATCATATATTACAAAGTGTTTGACAGAGGATAATCATAAAGATAATTGGAAGGTGGTTCATCAGAATGAAAGATATGAACAGTTGTCACTTTTTTGAATGTGGAGGATGACAGTATGTATATATTTACATGTGAAGACAGATTTGAAGATATGATGTGTTGTATATATCAGGCGTGGGAGAAGGCTTTGAAAGTGGGACATGGATGTGTTAGACTTGAGAAGCGTGGAGAAGAACAGCCATCTTTATTTGACGAATATGTTCATGTAGAGTATGACGAGGAAGAATATAAGAAGGTAGTTCGTTCAATAAAGAAAAAGATTTCCAACGAGGCTTATGCATGTGTATATTACGCCTGTTTATCATATGAGAAGGATGCATTGGATGCGGCATACAGATTTCTTATAAGCGGATTCAAAGCTGGCTCAGATATAGCATATATGAGAACGGATCTGGCAGTTACAAGAATTAAGGATATACGGAGAAGGGTTGTGCATGAAATCAGATATTTTACAGAATTTGCAAGATTTAATTCTATTCAGGGAAAGATATACGTATGTCATCTTGAACCTAAGAGTGATGTGATATATGAGGTTTCGTTGCACTTTGCTGACAGAATGCCATCGGAGAATTGGATGATTATTGATGATAACAGAAAGAAAGCAGTAGTTCATCCGGTTAATAATAGTATGTATATCAGGCATTTCACAGACGAAGATATGCTTTTGTTACAGAAAACAGAGAATATGGAAGATGAATACACAGATATGTGGAAGACTTTTTTTGAGGCTATTGCAATTAAGCAGAGGCGTAATACAGAATGTCAGAGAAATCTGATGCCTTTATGGATGAGAAAGCATGTAACAGAGTTTCAGTAACACGCAATATTATTAAGGAATGTGTATTTGATGGATTATATATTGGAAGATGTATTTAAAGATGTAAGAGAGAATGACTATGATACATTTGTGAAATTGGAACAGATATTTCAATTGAACGTATTTTATCCTGTGCATATAGAAGATGATAATGACTGGTCTGTGGCATATCTTATGAATGATGCTGTAGAAAGTTTTCTTACATTCACAGATTCAATTATGACAGGCAATTATATTAATACTGATGCAGAGCAGATTCCAGATTTGCAGCGCCTTGAGGATGGATATATGCTTATAGTTAATCAGGGTGGAGAGAATACATTTACTATAAGATTTAAAGAGTTAAAGCTCAGAACGCATTTATTTAATTATGGGAGTATGGGGCATTTTTGGATAGATGGGTATGAGTATCTTAGACAGTTAGAGTATCAGCTTGCAGATATAAGGGATAAATACAGATATCTTGGTGATGAAGTATGCAGTGACAAGGAAATGCTTCTTATGAAACTGGCAGATTTTCCACCGATTAAGCAGTACAGGTCTGTACCAGAAAGATATTATGTGCCTTATCCTGATTGTGTTTATGAGGAAGCTGTTGATTATCTTATAGAACTTGCAGAGGCGACAGAGGATTATTCAATGGAGAGAATGCTTGTTTCTTATAAAAGAAAGCCAACGTCAATTAAGAGCAGGGTAATTGCCAGAATGTTATGTGGTAAGAAGCATGCCGAATTGGTAGATGCAATAATAAGTGAGTTAAGAGAAGCTGCGTCAATATATCCGGACAGGACATTTACAACAGAGGAAGATATACAACGTGATGTTATTCATAAAAAGGCTTTATCGTCGTTGTCTGAATATATTAAGCAGGGATATAAGTGTCTGCTGTATAGGGAAGAACCATTTATGTATTCAAGGGATTCTATTACATATAAGGAGCATGTACTTGTATTTGTTAATGGATTATTTCGAAGAAAGTCCAAGATAATTACTTTTGAGTGACACACAGAGCAGTTATGATGTATAATAAACAATATATCTATAATAAGGCTATAATAGTAGGAAGTGAGGATTTATTATGGGGAAAGTAAAGGTTGTTTCCAAGAATAATCAGGTAAGTGTCAAAGTTAAGAGTACTAAAGGCGAACAGCTTAATCAGAATATGGCTGAATTACTTTCAAAAACAGAAGTTGAAGGATTTCTGCCTTTTTACATAACATCAGATGGAAGCAGTTTCTCTGCTGAATATGGCATAGCAGGATATGAAACAGCTAAGGAATTTTTTAAGAACAGAGTTATTGACCAGCATACATTTTCAGTATTTATGAAAAGCAGCGTTAAGGCGTTATCCGGAATGTCTGCATATAACATGGAATATGGTAATGTGTTAGTTTCTATGGATACTGTTCTTGTTGAATCAACGACAGGAAAAGCTTTGTTCATGTATTATCCTGCGGATGGATACCAGAATGGATTGTTTTTTAATATGTTTCTGGAGGATGTTCTTAGCATGATGAGAATACCAGCGAATACAGATGTGTCATTCATGGTGAAACTTAGAGAGTTTCTGAAGCATCCAGAGAATATGACATGGGATATATTAGATGAGTATGCAGATTCTATAGATATAGCACCAGTAAACAGAGGCGTTATACCACAGCAGGTATATCAGCAGGCCCCATTTTCACCAGTATCTGTGCAGCCTGCTCCTGCTATGTATGAAACACCAGTATACTCACAGCCATCAGTTTATTCAGATCCGGTTCAGCCATCTGTTCAAGAACAGAATAATACATATGTGAATAATAACCAGCCAGAAAAGATATGTCCTGTATGTGGAATGCATAGCACAACACCAGATGCATTATTCTGCATAGGATGTGGCTCAAGACTTGAGGCTGTTGTTAATACAGAAGAACAGAATATAGAGAGCAAAGAAGAGAATATTCAGGTAAAGATATGCCCGTCATGTGGTGCTGATAATAATTTGGATTCACTATTCTGTTCAGAATGTGGAACAAGACTTAATCAGGAAGCAGACCATGTTGAAGCTGGGAAATTCGATGAAAATGTGAATCTTGATGAGAATGTAGGAGCAGATGAAGATGAAAAGTCAGAAGCTTCACCAACTATGTTTATAAAGAATGGACGTGTAGTTGATTCTGTAACAGGAACTGATGAGATTATGAATATTATTATTAAAGATAATATTATTGAAGAAGTTGGACATGATATTAGTATTGATGAGACAGATAATGTTACAGTTATAGATGCAACTGGACTGGTGGTTGCGCCTGGTCTTATGGATACGCATGTTCATTTCAGAGATCCTGGGTTTACTTATAAAGAGGATATAATAACAGGTGCTGCTGCAGCGGCAAGAGGTGGTTTTACAAGTGTAGTATGTATGGCTAATACTAAACCTGCTGTAGATAATATAGAGACTCTTGACTATATACAGAAGAAGGGTGAGACTACAGGAATACATGTTATGCAGACAGCTGCTGTAACCAAGGAATTAAAAGGAACAGAGCTTGTAGATATGGATGCTCTTGCAGATGCAGGTGCAGTTGGTTTCACAGATGATGGAATTCCAATTATGGATGAGCATGTACTTACTATGGCCATGAAGAAGGCAGCAGAGCTTGATTTACCAATAAGTCTTCATGAAGAAGATCCAGAGTTTATCATAAAATCTGGGGTTAATCAGGGTAAAGTTGCAGAGCAGCTCGGATATGGTGGTGCCTCATCAACAGCAGAAGATGTAATGGTTGCAAGGGATTGTGTGCTTGCATTACACACAGGAGCATCAGTATGTATACAGCATATAAGCTCAGGAAATTCTGTTGAACTTGTAAGAACTGCTAAGAAATTAGGAGCAGATGTACATGCAGAGGCAACACCACATCATTTTACCCTTACAGAAGATGCTGTTCTTAAGTATGGAACTAACGCAAGAATGAATCCTCCATTAAGGACAGAAGACGACAGAGCTAAGATAATTGAAGGAATAAAAGATGGTACAATAGATATGATTGTGACTGATCATGCACCACACAGTGAGGAGGAAAAAGCAAAACCATTAGAGAGTGCTCCTAGTGGAATAACAGGTCTTGAGACATCTCTGGCTTTGGGAATTAAATCTCTTGTAGAACCTGGACATATATCTCTTATGAAGCTGATGGAATTAATGAGTAAGAACCCGGCAGAGTTCTATAGAATGGTTCCAGGAAGTGTAACAAAGGGAGCCCCAGCAGATCTTGTTATTTTTGGAGAAAAAGAAACATGGACAGTGAGAAAAGAAGATTTTGCTTCAAAAGCTTCTAATAGTCCATTTATTGGATGGGAACTTCCGGGTAAAGTGCATTATACTATATGCTCAGGAAAGATTGTTTACCAGGTGTAGATTTTTTAGACCTAATTAGGTATATAGACACCGAATTATTCCATTGAAATAATTTGTATATCATATATAATTAACGTATGCATTTTATGAAGATGTTAATTACATATGAGAGGAGAATATTTACTTGAGGATAAGTGTGGTTAAGAACCAGGAGGGAATTTATTTTGTATACCGTTCAACAAGACAGGTATATAAGGTGAGAATCACAGATATTATGTATTTTGCAAGAAGTGGCAGAAGGGTTACTATGTATTCAAGAGAGTTGGGAGCTGTTGAGTTATACTGTAGTTTATCTGAGATTTATGAGCTGCTTTTTTCAGATGGATTTTATTATATTAATAAGTCTGTTATTGTCAATTTATTCCATATAACTAATATTAAGAATAACTTTGCAAGAATTGCGGATGGTAATTGTATTGAGATTAGCAGGGCAAGAAGAACCTTTATAATGCATAAATTCTGTGAAACCCTGAAGTAACCTGTCTGGACGCATTCTTGTCTGGTTAAACTGGAGGTATGCGTATGAGATATTACACTGTTTCACAGTGGCTGATTTTTTTCTTTATATATTGTTTCCTTGGCTGGGTATGGGAATGCTGTTATGTCTCTGTCAGAAAAAGGAAATGGGTAAACAGAGGTTTCTTACACGGCCCATTCCTGCCAATATATGGTTCAGGTGCAATTGTTATATTGATTAGTACGATTGCAGTGAAAGATATTGTGCCATTGGTGTTTCTTTTTGGCATGGTTTCATCTACAATACTTGAATTCTGCACAGGATGCTGTATGGAAAAGCTTTTTGGAGTAAGATATTGGGACTATAGTAATCTTCCGCTTAATTTTAAAGGACATATATGTTTCTTTATTTCTCTTGCGTGGGGAGCTTTTTCAATTCTGCTTGTATGCGTAATTCATAAGCCTATTGAAGCAGTTGTACTTATGATACCTAAGACTATTGCAGATATTATTGCTGTAGTTTTGGCGATATACATGGCAGCAGACTTTGCTGTTTCTATTAATGAAGCTATGGATCTCAAGGCTACACTGGAGAAGTTTACTAAAGAGAATGAGCAGCTCCAGATGTATGCAAGACGAATGGAGATTACAGCTACATTTGCGGAAGAAGAGTTTAACAAGAAAAAAGAACAGTTTATGGAAGCAGTTGCTGAAGAAAGAAAACAGCTTTCAGAAAAGGCAGACAGAAAATACAGACATATTACAAGTATTATTAAGAGAAATCCTAATGCCGTTTCAAGAGTACATAAAGAATCTATTAACGAGATTAAAGAGATTATTGTTAGCAGAAAGGCAAAGAGGTATAAATAATGCCAGAAAAGATATTATTGTATAATGTTAAAGAACCACAGGATATTATTAAAGCAGCATCTAATATGCGGATTGCTTCTGGATTTATTAATGAATCCGATTCATATAAGACATTGGCGGAGCTTGCTGCGGAGGTAAAAGGCATACCATCAGATGTGGCAGGATATCATTCACAGGAGGATAAGGAAAGCCTTGTCATATTCTGTGATGTAACAGATAAGCATATGGACAGGCTTCTTTTTGAAATGAGGCAGAAGAATACTGGTGTAACATTCAAGGCAGTATTAACAGATGCTAATAAGAAATGGAATATTAGCCAGATGCTTGTAGAGATGAGAAGAGAAAGATTTGAATATATGCGAAGAAATATGAAATAATTATTATTAAAGTCCGCAAATAAAAGATAAGGAGAGATATACTATGGAAATTAAGCATGTTAAAGCAAGTGAATTTAATAATGAGGTACTTAAGTCAGATAAGCCTGTGCTTGTAGATTTCTGGGCAGACTGGTGTGGCCCATGCAAGATGTTAGGACCAGTTCTTGAACAGGTTGCAGCGAAGGTTGACGATGTACAGATTGTTAAGATTAATGTGGATGAAGAATCATCAGTAGCAGAGAAATATAATATTATGTCTATCCCTACGCTTCTTTTATTCAAGAATGGTGAATGCGTTGCAAAGAGCGTAGGTTTTATAAGTGAAGGACAGGTAATGGAATTTATTGGTAAATAAGTATCAAAATCGCCGGAATAGCGCTTGGATACTGTATTGTTTTAAGGAGAATATTCAAAAAGTATTCTCCTTAAATTGTACAAAATTAAATACTCTTGACAAATCTATTGATTTATTATCTGAAGCATGTTAGAGTAATCATGGTTGAATTGTTATGGATTTGTCAATGTATATTTATAGGAACAATAAGTATCCTATAAAGCATGGCAATTTTTATTTTAACCAAAATTGTATACAGTGTACAAAAGGAAATACAATACATTTTCTTAAAGAGTACATTGAAATATATTATATTTAAGGAGGATCAATTCAAATGGTTGAGAAGACACAGTGGGCTGGATTCAAGGGAAGACTTTGGAAAGAAGAAATCAATGTAAGAGATTTCATTCAGAACAATTACACACCTTATGATGGAGATGAGAGTTTCCTTGCAGGTCCAACAGAAGCAACTAATAAGCTTTGGGGAAAATTACAGGAGCTTCAGAAGGAAGAGAGAGCTAAAGGCGGAGTTTTAGACATGGAAACTAAAGTAGTTACAGGTCTTACAGCTTATGGCCCAGGATATATAGATGAATCAATGAAGGATCTCGAGCAGGTAGTAGGTCTTCAGACAGATAAGCCACTTAAGAGAGCATTTATGCCATATGGTGGTATTAAGATGGCTGAGGAATCTTGCGAGAACTATGGTTATACACCAGATCCTGAATTACACAAGGTTTTCACAGAATATCATAAGACACATAACCAGGGTGTATTCGATGCCTATACACCAGAGATGAGAGCTGCAAGAAGATCTCATATCATCACAGGTCTTCCAGACACATATGGTCGTGGACGTATCGTAGGTGATTACAGAAGAGTTGCTCTTTATGGTATTGATTATCTTATTAAGTGCAAGGAAGAGGATAAGGCTAACTGTGGATGCGGAGTTATGACTAACGATGTTATCCAGTTAAGAGAAGAGCTTACAGATCAGATTAATGCTCTTAAGGGAATGAAGGCTATGGCTGCTGCATATGGCTATGATATTTCTGAGCCAGCTACAACAGCTAAGGAAGCTGTTCAGTGGTTATACTTTGGTTACCTTGCTGCTATCAAGACACAGAACGGTGCTGCTATGTCAGTAGGTCGTGTTTCTACATTCCTTGATATCTATATCAATAAGGATCTTGAAGCTGGTAAGATTACAGAGGCTGAGGCACAGGAACTTATCGATCATTTTGTTATGAAGTGCAGAATGGTTAAGTTCGCAAGAATTACATCATACAATGAATTATTCTCAGGAGATCCTACATGGGCTACTCTTGAGGTTGGTGGTACAGGTATCGATGGACGTTCTATGGTTACTAAGAACGATTACAGATTCCTTCATACTCTTGAGAACATGGGACCTTCACCAGAACCAAACCTTACAGTATTATATTCATCAAGACTTCCTGAGAACTTCAAGAAGTATGCTGCTCATATCTCAGTTACAACATCTTCTATCCAGTATGAGAACGATGATGTTATGAAGGTAACATGGGGAGATGATTATTCAATCTGCTGTTGTGTATCTGCTACACAGACAGGTAAGGAAATGCAGTTCTTCGGAGCTAGAGCTAACCTTGCTAAGTGCTTACTTTACGCTATCAATGGTGGTGTAGATATGAAGTCTAAGGTTCAGGTTGGACCAGCTTATAAGCCAGTTACTTCAGATGTTCTTGAATATGATGAAGTTGTTGCTAAGTTTGATAAGATGATGGATTGGTTAGCAGATCTTTATGTTAATGTACTTAACCTTATCCATTATATGCATGATAAGTACTACTATGAAGCTGCTGAGATGGCTCTTATCGATACAGATGTTAAGAGAACATTTGCAACAGGTATTGCAGGATTCTCACATGTAGTAGATTCACTTTCAGCTATTAAGTATGCTAAGGTTACTGTATCAGAGAGAGATCCTGAGACAGGTATCGCTATGGCATTTAAGACAGAGGGAGACTTCCCTAAGTATGGTAATGATGATGACAGAGCTGATGATATCGCTGTATGGCTTCTTAAGTCATTCCTTGACAAGATTAAGAAGAGACATACTTACAGAAATTCTGAGCCAACAACATCTATCCTTACAATTACATCTAATGTAGTATATGGTAAGTTTACAGGTAACATGCCAGATGGACGTAAGGCTGGTACACCACTTGCTCCAGGTGCAAACCCAAGCTACGGTGCAGAGCAGAACGGACTTCTTGCTTCACTTAACTCTCTTACAAAGCTTCCATATGAGTGGGCTCTTGATGGTATCTCTAATACACAGACAATGAACCCAGATGCTCTTGGACATGATGATTCAGAGAGAGTTAACAACCTTGTTAACGTAATGGACGGATACTTCGATCAGGGTGCTCATCACCTTAACGTTAACGTATTTGGTAAGGATAAGCTTCTTGATGCTATGGAGCATCCAGAAAAGCCAGAGTACGCTAACTTCACAATTCGTGTATCTGGATATGCTGTTAAGTTCATCGACCTTACAAAGGAACAGCAGATGGATGTTATCAGCCGTACATTCCACGACAGAATGTAATTGCTGTTTTTGAGTTTTTTCAGATTTTATAATACAGTGTTTATGCGGGTTTGAGAGATTTGAAGAAAAATCAGTTTAATGTAAATTGCCATAAAATAGTATATTTTCATTTATAAACTGGACCAAATCTGGACCAAATCGAGAAAAAAACTGGACCAGCTATAATGTCTGCAAAGATGCATGAAAACTGGGAAAAGTCGATATTAAGTTATAACAAGATATAAAAAGCACCATTTATAATCTGAACAAAAAAGGAGTGCAGATTCAGTTAGAATCTGCACTCTATTTTTTTTATTAGCTGTTAAATTTTCACGACATCAAATTTGGCTTGAAGACATGATATTTACAAATTAACATTTTGCGACAAGTTTAATTAAAATGTATGTTGTTGTAAGAAATTATATAGAAAATAAATAGTTAGTAATTACTTTAGACTGTTGTTAATAAGCATAAGTCTGGTTAAAGTTGCTTCAGAATCAGAAGATTCATTTTCTATATTAATATCTTTACATCTATAATCTAAGGCGTAATCTTTGAGACTATTGTTTATATTCTCGTTTTTAAATGAAATACTTACCTTTTCATTATCTATATCCCATTCAATTTCAGTAGCATTATTCATTTTATTTACCAGTGAAATTATGTCACTTATAGATTTGACTTCTATATCTAAAAATTCAAAAACACTCACATCAAGAGCCGCAGCTATTTTTTCAAGCTGTTCAAGTTTAGGATTTCTGTTATCAGTTTCATATTTTTTTATAGTTGAGAGATTAATGCCGCTTTTTATACTTAATTGCTTCATAGTCATTTTGCGGGCTTCCCTATATTTCCTTATAGTTCTGGCTAGATTAGAACGCTCATTATCATTCATATAATTTATCCTCATTATAGATTCATTCTAATAATAACACGATGGAGCACAAAAAGGAACTTTTTGTTGACGTTATTTTAAAAATGATTATAACAAAATCAGAAGTTCACAATAAGAAACTTTTATATACGCATATATGACATGGAAGGTTATCTAATTATGTATTTAGTGCATGAAAGGTTACCGACAATAATTTGAATAAGTAATAAGATATGTGTACGGTGTTAATGAGAACACCGCATACAACTGAATACTCAGCTACTGTAAGAAGATTACTAATCTTCTGGTAAAAATCCGGTATATTACCCGACAGATATCAGTCAGTGCTTCGCGATGAGAATTGATGGATCGAGAGATGAAGGTGCTTAGCGGCAAGGTAAGTTACTATAGCGGATGGATAATAAACCACAAGAGAATTTTTGCAGATGTACAAGGATGATTCTTTTCATTCGACAAAATTCTCCACAGACAGGGGATATGCGATGAGCCTTGATATGAACATCTATTTATGGAAAGAGGATATTGAAGATGGGGAATCGGTAATGACAGCCGAATACAGACCTGTAGAATTTGGAAAGGACTATGATGTTGTCAATAATCCTGATAAATTTCAACTATATATAGATAGAAAAGAGATTAAATAGTAATTTTCTGAAGGTAAGCTTTTTGTTAGATTTTTCAAAGAAAAATTATAGGATAACAATACATAGTTTTAACCATGATATTCTGAAAAATTTATAGGAATGCATTATTATCAAATTGACACGCTTTTGTGGGGGGGAGGTATAACAAAACGGATTGTGCTTCCAAAAGAAAATATATATTTTAGCAAAACAGATGAAAGTATGTGACTCAAAGCTATAGGACCTGTAAAATGGCAGCCAGTTGCATATGAAATAGCAAAGGGATACTATGGTTAATTAGTAGTTTCTTTGCTTTTTATTATGGTTTAGCTTATCTGAATAGAGTAACAGAGAAAAGAAATAGGAAGATTAAGTAAAAAAGATAATGGAGATATTCTGCGGATTTTAAAAGAAATTGACAAAGCCGAAAATAGAGAGAGTATTGGAGCAGGAATTCAGAAACTACTTGAAGTTCTTGGCAATTATGGAAATGCAGATCGAACTTATCTTTTTGAAACGGTTCATACACCAGAGATATTTACAAATACCTATGAGTGGTGTGCAGATGGAATTACAGCTCAAAGAGATAATCTTCAGGATGTGAAATTTGAAGAATAAGCACACAGGATCTTGTTGAGGATATAGTCAATATCAGCAATAAAATGATAGAAAACAAGAGTGTTGCCCAGAATCTTAAGAATAGTACTAATATATTTGCAAAGTTCTGATTGCAGGAACTGCATAGGAATAAAGCTATGTTTACTATTTACGGTTTACAATTTACATCTGAAAGATATTTGACATTTTCATATTTTTTTAATAATATTATATTATGTACGTTTTTTGCATAAGAATATTAAGAAAGAGAGAAAGAGTATGAACGAAAAGAAAGAGTTCAAGCCTTATATTCCAGCTGATAAGGTTATGCCTGAGTTAACAGTTACATCTGTTATTATAGGTGCTTTATTAGCTATATTATTTGGCGGTGCTAACGCATATTTAGGACTTAGAGTTGGTATGACAGTTTCTGCATCCATACCAGCAGCGGTTATCTCAATGGGAATTATCCGCTTTATATTAAGAAGAGATTCCATATTAGAGAATAACATGGTCCAGACTATTGGCTCTGCTGGTGAATCGGTTGCAGCAGGTGCTATATTTACACTTCCAGCATTATTTATGTGGGCGCAGGAGGAAGGTACAGTTATGCCTTCTTTAGTTGAGATAGCGCTTATTGCATTAATCGGTGGTTTCCTTGGAGTATTATTCATGATTCCACTTCGTAGTGCATTGATAGTCCAGGAGCATGGTGTGTTACCTTATCCAGAAGGACAGGCATGTGCTGAGGTATTAGTTGCAGGTGAAGAAGGTGGTGCTAAGGCTGGCACAGTATTTGCAGGTCTTGGTATTGCTGCTGTTTATAAGTTTATAGCAGATGGACTTAAGGTGTTCCCAAGTGAGGTTGATTTTACAATTAAACCATATAAGGGTTCAGCAGTAGGTGCAGATGTATTACCTGCACTTTTAGGAGTTGGTTATATATGTGGACCTAAGGTATCATCATACCTTCTTGCAGGTGGTTCTGTTGCATGGTTTATGATTATGCCATTAATCGCATTATTCGGTGGAGATAATATCATTGGACCAGCACTTATTCCAGTTTCACAGATGAATCCATCACAGATATGGTCTAATTATGTACGTTATATTGGAGCCGGTGCAGTTGCAGCTGGTGGTATTATAAGCTTGATTAAGTCATTACCACTTATTGTAAGGACATTTAAGCAGGCACTTAAGGGATATGGTAAGAAGGCAGATGGAGTAGAATCAAGATTAACTAAGGATATTCCTATGATGTTTGTTGTATTAGGAATCGGAGTACTTGCTATTATTATGTGGTTAATCCCAGCTATTCCTGTAAATCTTCTTAGTGCAATTATCATTATCATATTTGGTTTCTTTTTTGCAACAGTATCATCTCGTATGGTTGGATTAGTAGGTAGTTCCAATAACCCTGTATCAGGTATGGCTATTGCGACACTTCTTATTTCATCAGCGATTCTTAAGGCAACAGGTACTGTTGGAATGAAGGGTATGGTTGCGGCTATAAGTATTGGTTCTGTAATATGTATAATTGCTGCTATAGCAGGAGATACATCACAGGATTTAAAGACAGGTTATATAGTAGGTGCAACACCTTACAAGCAGCAGGCTGGTGAACTTATTGGTGTAGCTGTATCAGCTATTACAGTTGGTGGAGTACTTTATTTACTTAATGCAGCATGGGGCTATGGTTCAACAGAATTACCAGCACCACAGGCAACTCTTATGAAGATGGTTGTTGAAGGTGTTATGGGTAACAGCCTTCCATGGTCACTTGTATTTGCAGGAGTTGCAATTGCAATAGTAGTTGAGATTCTTCAGATACCTGTGCTTCCATTTGCAGTAGGACTTTATCTTCCAATCTATTTAAGTACACCTATTATGGTTGGTGGACTTGTAAGACTTTACTTTGATAAGAAGAAAGGTATTACAGAAGAAGAGCGTAAGGCTAAGGTTAATCAGGGAATACTTTATTCATCAGGTCTTATTGCCGGTGAAGGACTGGTTGGTATCCTTTTAGCGGTATTCGCTATTATTCCTATTGGTGCAGATACTCTTGGCGATGCTATTAATATATCAAAGATTATTAATCTTGGTAATATTGGAGGACTTGTATTCTTTGCATGTCTTGTTGCAACATTAGTAGCATTTATTAACAAAAAAGAAAAGAAGACAAAATAATAAATAATATGTTACAATGAGTCTGCCGGTTATTTTGCCGGCAGATTTTTATTTTCTAGGATTAAAGGAGAAGGCTTGATTTATGGCTAAGCAGAAGGATAATTACTTAGACTATGTTCCAAAGCATAATTCGTTGTTCGAATGCAGGGAAAACAAAAAAGGTCATGTAGAAGTCAAAGTACACAATAAGGGGATTTTTAACAGAATAGCGCAGCTTATTGCACGAAAGCCCAGATATAGTTACATCGAACTAGATGATTTCGGTACATTTGTATGGCATAGCATAGATGGTGTAAGAAGTATTTATGATATAGGACAGCTTGTGAAAGAGCATTTTGGAGATAAAGCGGAGCCGCTGTATGAGAGATTGTGTTATTTTATAAAGCTGCTTCATAAGAATCAGTTTATTGTATATATGAACAAGATAAATAAGCAGATAAACAAATGAATAAAATAAATTTGTAGATTATAAATATTTTAAAGGAGACAGTGTTATGAGAGTATTATCTGAATTAGAACCTAAAAATGTATTTTCTTTTTTTGAGGATATATGTAATATCCCACATCCATCATATAAGGAAGAAAAAATCAGCAATTATCTTGTTGATTTCGCTAAGGAAAGAAAGCTTGAATATTATCAGGATTCACTTAACAATGTAATCATAATAAAGGAAGCCTCAAAGGGTTATGAGGATGCAGCACCTATAATACTTCAGGGACATATGGATATGGTATGCGAGAAGACACCTGATTGTGATAAGAATATGGATGAGGATGGACTGGATCTTGAGGTAAATGGTGATTTCATATCTGCTAAGGGAACAACGCTTGGTGGTGATGATGGAATAGCTGTTGCCTATGCACTTGCAATACTTGATGACGACAGTATCGCACATCCACGTCTTGAGTTCGTGTGTACAGTATCTGAGGAAGTAGGCATGGAAGGTGCTTCTTCCATAGATGTATCTATGTTAAAGGGCAAAAAGCTTCTTAATATGGATAGTGAAGAAGAAGGAATCATGCTTGCAAGCTGTGCAGGTGGCTGCAGTAGCAGAGTTACACTAAAGCTTGATAAAAATAAGGTTACTGGAACAAAGCTTAGTATTACTTTATCAGGACTGACAGGAGGCCATTCAGGTGTCGAAATAGATAAAGGCAGAGGTAATGCGAATGTTCTTATGTCAAGAATATTAAGGGATGTTATCACAGACAATAATGTATATCTTGCAGCGTTTAACGGTGGAAGAAAGGATAACGCTATTCCAAGAGAATGTATGGCTGAGATTATTGTAGCAGCAGACAAGACAGCAGAGGTTAAAGCAGCTATTGAGAATGCAGCAAAAGAGATAAAAGAAGAGTTTGCTACATCTGATGCAGACTTAAAGTGTGTTGTAGATATATCAGAGGGTTGCAGCACAGAGGCAGTAACATATGAAGATAGCACAAGGGCAGTTTCACTTATACAGGCATTACCTAACGGAATAATGAGAATGAGCCAGGATATAGATAATCTTGTGGAAACTTCGCTTAATCTTGGTGTGATTTCACTAGATGAATCAGGTATATGTCTTAGATTCTCACTTAGAAGTTCTGTAGGGGCTGCTTTAAAGAATCTTAAGAGCCAGATCAAATTCATTAGTGAAGCATTCAGGGCAAATGCTGAATTTACAGGTGAATATCCAGCATGGGAATATAAGAAGGATTCTAAGCTGCGTGATGACATGGTAAGGATATTTGAACAGATGTATGGTAAAAAGCCAACTATCGAGGCTATTCATGCAGGTGTTGAATGTGGTATACTTGCAGGCAAAATAGAAGGACTTGACTGCATATCAATGGGACCTGATATTTTTGATATTCATACAACTGAGGAACACTTAAGCATATCTTCAACTAAGAGAATGTATGAATATATACTTAACGTAATAGCTTGTAAATAATAATACAATAATGAAGCACATTGAAGCAGGGTGAGTCTATGTATAAAATATTAATAGTTGAGGATGACAGGATTATAGCTGATAATGTATGTGAACAGTTATTAAAGTGGGGATATGATGTTAAAATAGCAGATGATATCAATGTGCTTATAGCTAAGGTGCAGGCAATGCTAAGACGGACATATTCATTTGCAGAGAGTACGAATATCATAGAACATAACGGCTGTATACTTAACCTGAATGACCAGACATTTACGTATAATGGGAAAAGGATTGAACTTACTAAGAATGAGTACCATATACTGCAGAGTCTTCTTGAGAATATAGGTAAAGTAGTCTCGCGTGATAATATTATGATGAAGCTTTGGGAAAGTGATGACTTTATTGATGATAACACGCTGACTGTTAATGTTACAAGATTAAGGAAAAAGCTTGAACAGGCGGGGCTCATAGATTATATAAAGACTAAAAAGGTGCCGGAATACAGGCAGATATAAAGACAATGACAGCTAATCGTGTATATGCGATGAGTGCAATCACAGCCCTGACTGCACAGAACACTACTGGTGTAACAGATATAATGGAGGTATCTCCTAAGTTTTTAGCAGAGCAGCTGGATGGTATATTTACAGATATATATCCGGATGCTGTCAAGACAGGAATGGTTGCTTCAGGTGAACTGATTCAGGTAATAGCAGATAAGCTTACAGAGTATAAAGCAGGAAATATAGTTGTTGATCCAGTTATGGTGGCGACAAGTGGTGCAAGACTTATAAGTGAAGATGCTATCAGCATATTAAAGAGCAGATTATTACCACTTGCAACAGTTATTACTAGAACATTCCACGACAGAATGTAATCATACGAATAGTATAATTGCTTGAAATTAGAATGCAGTATTTAAGCGGTTTGGCAAAAAATGTATATACTAATACTTAATGTAAATTGGTGTAAACTAGTACAGTTTGGTTTTTTATCTGAACCAAAACTGAACCAAACTGCTTAAAAAACTGAACCAGATAAAAGTGGCTTTAAGTTGCTTGTTTACTGGTGATAAGTTACTATTTATTAAAATGAATGGGATGTTCCAAAAATTGGCGTACTTTAATAAAACTATATAGGTTTTAAAAATTTTTATTTTGATATTTCTAAATTCAGGCACTTTTTAAAGGAAATAAATGTGTTCCTGTCTTCCCGTTCTGAATCTTATTATGAAGTTTATTTATGTTTCTTGCAATTGCTAAAAGAGTACTTTAAGCGAGTACATTCGCAGTCCCTTTGCTTAGGTATCTTCTGAACTGCATGTCCTGTTTTAGTTTTATTGTGTCTTATATGTGATACTGTAAGTTTCCTGTTATTCTTACATGTATAAAAATCGGATATTTTATCGTATTCCATGTTTTCTATCTTTCCAATATCATTCTTGTATTTCCTTGTTTTTGATATCTCATAATTAGCTGGCTTTAATAATTGTAAAGGGCTATATGTTTTATCAAGCAGCATACACGAACTTATATTAGTTCATGATAATGGTGATATGAATAAAAATTATATGATGCAGATGGTGCGTTAAGTTAATTCAACAGAAGTCAGACCAGATGAAATATAATGGTAAGAAATAATTGACGTTTAGCACTATGTGAGTTAGCATTGTGGTAGACAATTACTTCTTTGTATCACGCAAATCTAATTTTCCGAAATTCTTCATAAAAAAGGAAATATAATTTTTCAAAAAGAAGCAAGGTGAAAAGAAGAAAATGAATTTATTTAATGCAAAACAGGGGAAAAGAAAGTGAAAAAATAAATTCCATTTTGGGGGCTAAAAAATGGAAAAATAGTTTCCCCTGATACAAAAGCCTGTTTAGAACATATATCCATAAGAACCTTAAATATATCGTCCTGTTTTGGATATTGTAAAACTATGAGTGATTTATATGACAGAAAGAAGGTTAAATATGATAATTGAAAAGGAATATTTTGATTCAGAAGAAGTCAGGAAAGCGAATGCCATGAATGATAAGACGATGGCACCACCAAGAAGAATACGTCTTGCGACAACGGACAGTAACAAATATTATGCCAAAGCTGTATTTGTAGCCGATAAAGAAAATATAATTACTGGTGAGCTTCTTTACAGACCAGATTTTCAGGAGTCAGAAGAGGGAGTGGCATTCAGTGAGGTTGTTGTTAAGCAGACAGCAGATGTGGAAGAATATTTCAAGAATCTTATAAGGTTTGAAGGCTATAAAGTGATTCCGGAAGAATATGATGAGAGTGATATGCTTATGCATTATGATGAGCTGAGCATACAGGCTAATAAGCTTTTGTTTCTTGAGAGCAGGGAGGAGTAAATATGACAGATACGCAGAATGAGGTGTTTAAGACACCAGTAAACAAGATAAGGCTGTTTGAGCATGGGGCTCCGGGTTCGCAGAACCTTAAGCTTACAAGAAAATATTACACTGAAGATATGCCTGATGGAAGAGTAAAGCATATAGTGCAGAACATTACAGATCCAGATATTGTTCCTTATATACCTGATGGTATTGGTAACAGTACAGACAGACAAAGGATTCCGGCAGTATTGATTATTCCAGGAGGTGCGTTCAGACGCCTTGTATACAACTTTGAAGGTGAAGATGTTGCAAAGTGGCTTAATAGTATGGGAATAGCTGCATTTGTTCTTGAATGCAGACTTCCATCAGATGAACATGATAATGCAGAGGATGTCCCACTTATAGATGCTATGCGCGCAATGAGAGTTATAAGAGGAAGGGCGCAGGAATTCGGTATAGATGAAGCTAAGATAGGCGTTATGGGCTTTTCAGCAGGAGGCTTTATGGCAGCGTTATTATCAACAGCGTATGAAAGTGATGTGTATGCGGATTATAAGTATAAGGATGAATATGATAAACTATCAGCAAGACCAGATTTTGCTGTTTGTTCATATCCGGTTATAAGTATTGACGATTGTATTGAAGCAGGCAAAAGATATATGTCTGAGGAACAGGTGCTTGAGAGAATCAGTGACAGTAAGGCAAAGATACTGCATAAGTATAATCCGGATAAGCTTGTAAGACCGGATATGCCGCCAGTATTTATATGTGAAACGGATGATGACAGAACAACATTGTCTGAGAACAGTGTGGGCTTTTATATGGCAGCAAGAAAAGCCGGGGTAAGTGCTGAACTTCATATATTCAGAACAGGTGGCCATGGTTATGGCTGTGGTGATGATTTTGCACAGACTGGTGAGTGGAAAGTACTTTTTACAAAGTGGATTAAGAGTATTGGAATTATTAGTTAAGATGGATATATTATACGAGGATAAAGATAAGATTATATTAAACAAGCCGGTTGCTGGTGATGGAAAGTATGGTGGAAATATGGCAGTCTAGGCAGCTGAAAGGATAAAAGGCATACGTATTAAGCGTGGATGCATAGCGTTATGTGCGGTTAGTCTTAAGGTTGATGGCAAGTTATACGAAGTGAAACCAGGATTTTATTTTTGTATTTATGTGAGCAACGAGTTAATATCCGCGCTTGCACGAGAATTTGGTCACTGTTGCAATGATTTATTTTTATCTGAGCTTGTCATTTATAAGCATAAGTCTTGTAAGTGTAGATTCATAATTAGTTTCTGTTTTTTCAATTAATATATTGTCTTTTTTGTAATCTACAGCGTATTCTTTTAAACAATTATTGATTTCTTTATTCTTAAAAGAAATACATACTTTATAATTATCAATATCCCAATCAATATCAGTAGCTATATTCATTTTATTAACAAGAGATATAATATCGTTTACAGATTTTACCTTTATGTCTAAAAATTCAAATACACTTACTTCTAATGCATCTGCAATTTTAGAGAGTTGTTCTAGTTTAGGATTTCTATTATCAGTTTCATATTTCTTTAATGTTGATAAATTTATTCCACTTTTTTCACTTAATTGCTCCATAGTAAGTTTTCGAGCTTTTCTATATTTTTTTATTGTTCTAGCTTGATTATCTGATTTACAATGACCCGGTGCATACGCTGAGCTGATACTGAACGGAAATCCCGAAGCATATCTGAAAACTGTAACTGAATATAAATCTTTATACTAATATTGCAAGAGCCGTAGTCATGTGATTGGACTGCGGCTCTAATCTTTTATTCATATAGTCCGTTGTAACAAGGCAAGGGGTAATCAGTCTCAAAATCTCTGCACAAAGTAATAAATCGCTTGGCAGAAGTCGTTAAAAACTTATCTTTATGATGAATTATATGGAAATTTCGGCTGAAACTCAACCCCTCTACTTTGACAGTACAAATCAAGCCTTGTCGCAGAGCCGGAAGAATCATTCGATGCGGTAATACAGCAATTCCTAATCCATTGATTGCGGCATTGACCAGTGCTGTTGTGCTCATTGCTTCCCATACTGGTGTAATGTGGATGCCAGCCTGTTCAACTACACGGTTAAACACCTCTCGTGTGCCACTGCCTTTTTCTCGCAAGAGAAATCGCTGTCTTTGAAAATCTTCTATGGATATAACTTGCCCCTGTGTCCAGCCTTTATCCGTACCGCATATAACACTCAAATGATCTTCCATGTAGGCTTCCGAAACGATATTTGGATCATGTGCAATACCTTCGATCAACGCACAATCCAATTCATTTGCCAAAATTTTTTGTTCCAGACGTTCTGATTGCTCAACGGTAACTCTGACATCAAGCTCTGGGCAGAGTTCAGAGAATGCCTTTACATAGTTCGGTAAAAACTGCGAGCCGATGGTGATGCTTGCACCAATACGGAGAACTCCTTTAGAATCCCAATCACGTAACCTTGTTTCCATATCTGAAAACAAGTCGGATATATGTATCGCATATTGAAGAAAATGCTGACCTGCATCGGTGATTTGCAATCGTCTGCCGATTCTGTCAAACAGGTGTACTCCGTAATATTGCTCCAGTTCCTTAATGGCAAGGCTGACTGCTGGCTGTGTCATGTGTAAAACTTCCGCTGCTTTGGTGGAATTATATCCATTTTCGCATACGGTACGAAATATTATCATGTGTCGTATCGTCATAACAATCCCCTTATATAAAAATACTTATCGTTTCTGTAAAATTATATTATTTCCGTTATCAGAAATCAAGCGGTATAATGTTAATAAACATAGAAAGGACGGCATTTTTAGAAATGAATAGCTTGCAAAAATATAAAAAATTGTTTTTCTCCACTTTTGAACTGAGTGCTTGCACTTTTGGCGGTGGATTTGTAATCATTCCGTTGATGCGAAAAAAATTCGTGGAGGAACTTGGTTGGATTGAAGAAGATGAGATGATGGATCTGACAGCAATCGCACAGTCTTCTCCAGGCGCAATAGCAGTTAATGCTTCCATTTTGGTAGGTTATCATGTGGCGGGGTTTTCCGGCGCAATGCTCACGGTATTGGGAACTATATTGCCGCCATTGATGATTATTTCTATCATTTCCATGTTTTATCAGGCATTTCGAGATAATGCCATTGTAAATATGGTAATGGCAGGAATGCTCTGCGGAGTGGCGGCAGTAATCTGTGATGTTGTGATCAATATGGCAAAAACCATTTTTCAGAAAAAACGACTATTGCCTGTTATTGTTATGCTTGGTTCTTTTGTAGCCGTTCGCTTTTTCTCTGTGAATATCATAGCCATTATTCTTGTCTGTGGCGTGATCGGAGCAGCGGATACGTGGCATCAAGGAAAAATGCGGAAAGTAGGTGATAAACAGTGATATACCTTGAATTGTTCTGGAGCTTTTTTCAAATTGGATTATTCAGCATTGGTGGTGGATATGCTGCCATGCCTTTGATTCAGAATCAAGTGGTGGATATTCATCCTTGGCTGACAATGACACAATTTGCGGATATTATGACCATCGCTGAAATGACACCCGGCCCCATAGCCATCAACTCAGCAACATTTGTTGGTATCCAAGTCGCAGGTCTTCCCGGTGCTGTCATCGCAACGGTTGGCTGTGTGTTTCCATCCTGTGTTATCGTAATGACCCTTGCCTATATATATTATCGGTTCCGTGGATTGAATATGGTGCAGGGCATTCTTGCCGGACTTCGCCCTGCGGTCATTGCAATGATCGCATCAGCGGGTATCTCACTGTTGATTATGGCACTCTACGGACAGAGAACGCTTCCGAATGATTTGGCATCTTTGGACTTGATTGCTGCGATTATTTTTGTTATTGGCATTATTGTTTTAAGAAAGTGGAAACCGAATCCGCTTTGGGTTATGGCAGGTTCTGGATTTGCAGGAATCATCCTGTATTCACTTGTATAAGAGAGGAGGCGCAGTTATGAAATATACGATAAAGGCAGGAGTCCTTTATAAAAATGAATCTCAGCTTGTCTTGGTAAGAATAAAAAGTGCGTTGCTCGGTCCGCAAAGAAAGATTCTCAGCATCGCAGGTGAGCTGCTTTTGACGGCGGACGCCCGTTATCTCGATGAATCAAAAGCAAGTTCCGGTGATGTAAGAAATCGGGAATATTTACTGACCGACAACGAAAATCAGTTAGTCGGTTCTGCTTGCCCCGGATATGCAGATGGTGATGATCCCAATGTGGTGGGCTGGCCAATTTGCAGAATGCCAATATTGTTGTGAACGGCGAAGAATATCTTTTGACCATGCACAATAGCCAGAATTATTCTTTGATAAACGCCCACAATTCGGAGGTTCTTCGTATTATGCACAAGGGTATTGCAGGAGGATGGGCTGTGGAAGATATTTGCGGTTTTGTCCCGGAAATTATTTGCGGTATATTTATCTTTTGCAGATATATAGAACAAGAAAATGAATTTCTGGTTGTGTAGAAAAGGTGTTGATATGAGCAAGTATTTGATTGAAAATTTATTTGGCATAGAGGGATGGAGCATTGCCTGGTATGGTGATATTCTTACCATCTTCAAAATATGGAAAGGCGGGCTTGCCATCTATGGTGGAGTGATTGGTGGTCTTGGAAGATTTTTGATTGAAGGACTGCGTACGGACAGCCTTTATATTATTTCCGGAATCAGAGTATCACAAGTGCTTTCGTTATTCTTGATTTGCGGTGGTATCTTACTTTATGTATTTTTTGTGCGCCGTGACAAAACAAAAAATGTGTATTCAGGAAGATACATCCGCTGATAAAACCGCTGTATTTTTCATCCTCCATTATGATAGAATTTATTAGCAAACGATATTCAAATACAAAGTAGCACTGTTAAGTTATAATAATACCACCATAATAGAGACTGAGCTAGGGGTTCTCCCCAGCTCAGCTCAATCCTCTACATGGAATACATCTTCCACCAGCATATTAAAGTACTTTGATATCCGCAGCATAAATTCAGCAGATGGGGTGCTGTCCCCACGTTCTATCCTGCCGACAGTTTTGGTGCTGTATCCGATAGCAGCGGCAAGGTCATCCTGGTAAATGCCACGCTGTTCCCGGATTTCTCTGATATTATTGGTAACCGCCATAAAAATCCCTTCTTTCAGTTCTATAGATATTTTCTTATTGTCATTATGCAAAATAATGTGTCCGATAAAAAGGACTTGCAATTTTATCGGCAATGCTTTATCGGCAATGTCCTGTAATAGCAGAAGCATCAGATTTTCCAAGAACTTTTCCAAATATGTCTAAGCGGTCATTTTCACTAACCTTGATAGGTGCATACTTTTCATTAAGAGAGATAAGAAAAATTCCGTCTTTATCGTTTTGTAATTTCTTAATATAGGCTTCTCCGTTAAGAGCGAAGATGCCGATTTCTCCATTAGCAACAGATTCCTGTTGTAATACCCATGCAATCTGACCATCATGGAATTCAGGTTCCATACTGTCACCACTAATACGGACACCGAAAGTAGTATCTTCCGGTAGGATAGATTCGTCTATGCGTACAGTCTCTTTCGGTCCGTCTACAAGGAAGTTACCGGTTCCGGCTGATACAGCATTTTCAAAAATATCAATGCTTCGGAATGGAATTATCTTAGCAGTCTGCTTTTCATACATTCCGGATGCGTGGAGCAGATTGATATAATCCATAGCTTTTTCCCTGCCTTCATCAGTAAGTGATGAAAAAGGATCAGCAGGATTTACTCCAAAATATGCCTCATACATATTAGTAATACCAAGGATTCTACACACTTTGTAAAATATGGTAACGCTTGGTTCAGCAAGATTTCTCTCCCAGTTGGATATGGCTTTATAGGAAATGGTGATGCCTTCCTTTGCCAGTTCATCAGCGAGATCCTGTTGGAGCAAGCCTTTCTTTTTTCTATATGTTGAAATGATTTCTCCGATTGAGTACATACATACGCCTCTTTTCTTTCATTTTGTTGATTTCAAATGTCTCTTTTCACTCCATAGTATATAGCAATAGCGCCAATTATTCAAGTTAAAAATCCAATATAATGAGAAAAAAGGACACATGTGTCCGTTGACAGTCGATTATTCTTGGGGTTATACTATGCCCTGTAAGAAACATTACTCATATACTTGGACTAAAGGTTATGGTAGTGACAGATTAAATGCAGGAGGTGATGAAGATGGGAGACAGGGTAATACTTCATTCAGATATCAACTGTTGTTATGCCTCGATTGAGCATCTGCATCATCCGGAGCTTGCAGGAAAGCCACTGGCAGTAGGCGGTGACCCGGAGGCAAGACATGGGATTGTCTTAACAGCCGACTATATTGCCAAGAAGTACGGTGTGAAAACAGGAATGGCACTCTGGCAGGCAAAGCAGGTCTGTCCTGACATAACGTTTGTTTCACCAAGAATGGACTTATATCTTCGATTCTCAAGAATGGCACATGAGATATATGCAGAATATACGGACAGGCAGGAGCCATATGGAATTGATGAGTGCTGGCTTGATGTGACAGGGAGCAGCTCCCTTAAAGGGGATGGATTGCTCATTGCACAGGAAATCAGCAGGAGAATGAAGTCAGAGCTTGGCATCACAGTGAGTGTTGGTGTTTCTTTCAATAAGATATTTGCAAAGCTTGGTTCAGACTATAAGAAACCTGATGCAATCACAACTATGTATAAGAGTGAGTTTAAGCAGAAGGCATGGTCACTTCCGGTGGCAGATCTTCTATACGTTGGCAAAAGTACGAACAGAAAGCTTGCATTATTTGGTATCAAAACCATAGGTGATCTTGCAAGGGCAGATGAAGATGTGCTTAACAGTCACCTTGGAAAGATGGGCAGTATCTTATGGTCGTTTGCTAATGGCTATGATGATTCACCTGTCAAGCTGGAGAATACCCACGCTCCAATCAAATCGGTGGGAAACAGCACAACGACGCCAAAGGATTTAGTATGCGATGAGGATGTAAAGATTGTTCTTTATATTCTGGCTGAGAGTGTTGCAGCAAGACTTCGTGAGAATGGATTCCGGTGCAGAGTGGTTGAGATAAGTGTCAGGGATAATGAGTTATTCTCTTTTACCCGTCAGAAAAAGATTGACCACGCAACGAATATCACCGGAGAGATAGCTGCATATGCTTATCAGATATTTAAGGAAAACTATAACTGGAGCAAGCCAATCCGCAGTGTTGGTGTCCGAGGTGCAGACTTAGTAACAGATAATTATTGGGAACAGATTGATTTGTTCTCAAGTGTGGAGAAGCGTGAAAAGCAGATGAAGATGGATTCGGCGGTGGATGAGATACGCAGAAGATTTGGATTTTACAGTATACAGAGGGGACTCATGTACCGGGACAGGATTCTATCGGCAGTCAATGCAAAAGAAGAACACACAGTACATCCACATGGGTACTTTTCAGGTTAGCAACGAGAGGTGCCAGATAATCAAGGTGCAGATGTGTTGTGCTTGCACATAAACATATGGGACTTGGTTATCTGATACGGCGACTGCCGTGAGCGAAATGAAGCGAAGCGGAATTGAGCTGCACTACGAGTAGCGATAGAGTTAAAGAAGAGGGAGGCGGAACATGAGCGAAGCAGCAAGAATTGATCTGGTAGACAGAGCACCATTGACGGAGAAGCAGCAGAGTGTGTATGAAAGCATTATGCAATATCAGCGTGTGAATGGTTATGCACCTACTATCAGGGAGATATGCAAGATGGTAGGGGTGGCATCGACTTCAAGTGTTTATGCACATCTGAAAATATTAGAAGAAAAAGGCTATATAGCAAGGAAGATGGATGCTTCCAGAGCAATAGCAATCTTGTAAGGAAGGTGATTACATTGAGCAATAAGGTATATGTTGATGTACTTGCAGAGTTTTCAAAGGACGGACTGCTCATTCCCAAAGAGATAACATGGGAAGATGGCAGAAAGTATGAGATTACACGAGTAAAAGACAAGCGCAGAGCAGCCAGTACAAGGGCTGGAGGTATTGGAGAGCGTTATACCTGTGTGGTAGATGGAAAGGAAATATTCCTTTTCTATGAAGATAACAATATGTGGTTTATGGAAAGAGCCGGAGCCTGATGTGATTGTGTGCTGACAGCACAATTCATATCAGTTGGCTTTAGATCAGCAAAGCCGGGGAATGTGCAGACATTCATCGGAACTCCCGGCAAAAGGCTTGCAAAGGTGATTTCCCTTTCCTTTACGAGTACAGAATTGTAGATTGATGATTTTGTATGAATAAGGAGCGAACTGAATTGAACAAAGGAAATGTTATAGAAATTAGATGTAAAAAATGCAACAAGTTAATGATGGAATACTTTGTATGCGGGGATGATTCTGCTGTAGCACTTCAGAATATTGGAATTAAGTGTGACAGATGCAAGCGAGTGATGATGCTCAAGAAGTATTCCGAGGGAATGATGAAGGAACATTCTGAGAATGGGACTTTCAGAATATAACGATTGACAATTAAATTACAGCCCACCTGATAAGGGCACATCAAAAGATGGAAGCACCAGAGACGCAGGGGAAACGAACAGTATTTATGATACTGGTTTCCTCGTGCGTCTTTTTTTGTGCTGTAAAGGTAATCCGACTTGTTCGTTTCCAAGGGCGGCAAGGAGGATTTATGAGCAGTAAAGCACAGACAAGAGAAAAGGATTATGAGAGAGGATTACGAATTGCAGATAGGAGAAAGGCGATGGGATTATCACAGGATGAGTTAGCTCATAGAGTGGGTATAGGCAGACAGGCATTATCAGCGATTGAAAACGGTGGAGATTTTAAGACACGGACATTAGATAATCTGGCAATCGTACTTGGTGTATCTGTTGATTTCATAATGTATGGGAAGAATGAAGAAAATTCAGAACTATTATCTGAGGCAATGGATGTTCTTTCAGATATGGATGAATTGCAAATAAGACAGTGTCTTGCAATGATGAAAGCGATGAAAAGCGTGTCAGTTGAAAAGTGATTGTCGTGTTTACACGACATAAGTGTCGCCTGTACACGGTCGGCAATTAAGGTGTGGTAGATTACAATATACTTGTGCTTGAGATACAGCACAGAGTTTGAAAGCGGCGTGCACAATGCTTTCTTTAATATTTCAATTAAGGAAGGTAATAGCCATGAAAAAGTATAACGGAAAAGAACTTTACAAAGGACTTTTGTTTATAAAGTCAATGATGAGTATGAATAATGTGAACCGACAGAAAGAGCTTGATCAGACATATGCATTAAGTGTGGGAATTGAGTGTGAGCAGACTGTTGTAGATGATGGAGCATCTACATCGGTTGACAGACCTCAGATGCGTCAGCTGATGGAAATTCTTGAGATTTCAGATTACAAGGTACTTGTCGTAGAAGATATTTATGAGATTACAAGAAATCCGGAAGATTTAAAGTCAATGATGGATCGCATAAATGATTTAGGTGTGACAATATTTGACCTTGGTACTATGAGTGCGAGGTACAACAATTATGCGATTGAGTGTTAGGAATTCAGGCAGGTATTCCTACATTGTATTTGCTTCTGAAACAGTGGTATTTGATGACTATGGGAAGCCAGTCATCAAATGCCCAACAGAGGCTGAGGCAGTGGAATACATCAGGAATCGGTTAGAGAGTGAGGTTATTCAGGATGATATATGATATTTATGCAGTTGGTAATACTTTGAGAAGTATTAGAAATAAATATGGATATACACAGAATGATATGGCGGAGAGCCTTGATGTAAGTTATATTCATTATTCGCAAATTGAGCAGGGAAGACATCGGATGAGTCTGGAACTTATGCTGAAGATTGTAACAAAGTATGGAGTAGATCCTAATACGTTGTTTGGAATTGAAAGCAGGGAAAAACATGAGAATAAAAATCTGTCTGTATTGGAAGATAAATTGCAGATGCTTAAACCAAATGATAGAGAATATGCAATGTCTACATGTTTGATTTTTATTGAAGGCTTAGAGGCAAGAAAGGAAGTGGTTTGAAATGAGGAGAGCAGGAAGAAAGAAAAAGCCACTGACCATACAGCCGATAAAGTGTGTTGTGATGCTATCTTCTGATGAGGAGCATGACTGTATTGCAGCAGAGAAAAAGGAAGATAAGCAGTTGAAACGAATCATGGAATTTGCTGACAATAACAATCTTATCCCTATGAAAATATTCAGAAGAGGAATTTTTGGACGACGATTAAGGGATGAAGTGTTTTATAAGGCAATAAGATATATGAGAGCAGGAAAGGCAGATGCACTTATCGTAACAAATCTCGATGCTATTTCAGACGGAATAGCAGATTCTTATTTAAAAATTGGAGCAGTAAGGGAAGCTGGGTTTAGATTATTCAGTGTAGATGAGAAGGAACCCAAGGTTGACTTGTATATTCCACCAAAGAGAGGTGATCTGCAGTGAAGATAAAGAGAAATATGATTGTGTGGGCTGAATTAAAAAGTGGACTCAGACATATACAAGCTGGAAGGAGACCATGTATTGTAATAAGCTGCGACAAAGCAAACGGAAAATCACCTGTATATACAGTTATTCCAGGAACAACTAAGATGAGAAAGAATTATATTCCAGTACATTTCAATATTGAGCCTTCAGAAATTAGAGGATTTTTAAGACATACAACAATGTTTTTGCCGGAGCAGCTGGTCACAATAAATGAGGAACAGATAATACAGACTGCCGGGGTGATTGTTAGCACAGATGCAATAAAAAAGGTTGATGCGATGTTAGTCAGACAGCTGCAGATTGGAGAATATGATGGATGATGAAAATGAATTAGAGAATCAGAGTATAGATATTCCTATATGGAAGCGATATTTGCTTTCTGTAACTGAAGCGGCACAGTTTTATCACATTGGTGAAAAGAGGCTTAGACAAATTGTAGATATCCATCCAAATGGGGAGTTTTATCTGTTAGTAGGAAACAAAGTTTTATTTAAGAAAGAGCAATTTGAGCAATTTCTGGCAGAGTCAACTGCAATTTAATATGTAAAGTAGTAGAAAAGGGGGCACAAATGTGGTACAATAACCATGCTAGGGCTCTCTTTTTTGAAAGGAGACAAAGCTATGAGTGAGAAAAGACGAGATAATCGCAATAGAATTCTTCACGAAGGAGAGTACCAGAGAGCAGATGGACGTTATCGTTTTAGATATGTAGATATTCATGGAAATGAAGGGAATTTATATAGTTGGCGTTTGGACCATAATGATCCTATACCTAAAGGAAAGAAAATGGAGCTTTCTTTAAGAGAAAAGGAAAAACAACTGGAACAGGATATGTTTAATGGACTTGTTCCAGGAGGTGGAGGACTTACAGTTCTTGAATTAGTTGAGAAATATGTAAGCCTTAAAATAGGGGTCAGACAGAGTACTTATGCTGGTTATAAGACGGTAATTAATCTGCTGAAAAAAGATGATTTTGGCAAAAAAAGAATCGACAAAGTGAAATTATCGGATGCGAAAGCCTGGTTGATCAAGCTTCAGAGGGTAGATGGAAAAGGTTATAGTTCAATTCATACTATCCGTGGTGTATTAAGACCGGCATTTCAGATGGCAGAAGAAGATGACTTGATTCGCAAAAATCCATTTGGCTTTGAATTAGTCAATGTGATTGTGAATGATAGTGTGAGAAGAGAAGCTGTCACAAGAAAGCAGGAGCGGGAATTTCTAAGATTCATAAAAGAGGATGCGCATTTTTGCAAGTACTATGATGCAATATTTATCCTCTTTAACACAGGACTTCGTATATCAGAGTTCTGTGGACTTACAAAATCAGATTTGGATTTTAAAAACAAAAGAATACGGGTAAATCATCAATTACAGAGAACAAGTCAGATGCAGTATATCATTGAAAAGCCTAAGACAGAAAGTGGCGAGAGATATGTTCCAATGTCTGATGAGGTGATGGCTTGTTTCAAGAGAATACTTAAGGACAGGGTCAATCCCAAAGTTGAACCGATGGTTGATGGAATGACAGGATTTTTATTCCTTGATAAGAATGATATGCCTATGGTGGCATTACATTGGGAAAAGTATTTCCAACATATTCGGGAAAAGTATAATAGCATATATAAGGTTCAGATGCCGCCGATTACACCACATGTGTGTCGCCATACATTTTGTTCTAATATGGCTAAGTCAGGAATGAATCCGAAGATGCTTCAGTATATTATGGGACACTCGGATATCAGTGTTACGATGAATACCTATACTCATGTTAAATTTCAGGATGCACAGGAAGATTTTCAAAAAGCAATCAATTCATAATGACCTGATGAAAATGAGAGAAAAATGGCTGAATGCCAGTATATATCTTAATCCCCAATTTCTTACCTGTCGATTTCCAATGGCAGATTTGCCTTTGGTACAGACTTGAAATTTACCAAAGTTTTTACCAAAATTGATGACAAAAATATGCAAAGATATGCCAAAATATGCCAGAAAAAGTGAAAAATGAAGAAAGGTAAAAAGGCTTGAAAAGCCCGAAAATACTGGAAATATGAGAAAAATCAAGATTTTATTCATCTGCCACGGCAACATCTGCCGTTCCCCCATGGCTGAGTTCGTCCTAAAGGACATGGTAGAAAAGCGTGGTCTAACAGGTCAATTCGAGATAGCCTCAGCCGCTACATCTACAGAGGAGTGTTATGGCGGGCATGGCAATCCGATATATCCGCCGGCGCAGGCGGAGCTTAGGAGGCACGATATAGGCAATACGGCTTATACTGACTTTAGAGGTAAGCGCGCACGTCAGGTGACGAGGGAAGATTATGATTATTATGATTATCTATTGTGTGCAGATAGTGCGAACATCCGCAATACGATAAGGATAACGGGGGAGGACAGACAGAACAAGGTAAAGCTTCTGCTTGATTTTGCGGGCAGACCGGGATGCTCAATATCGGATCCGTGGTATACGGGAGATTTTACGTCAACATTCGCAGATGTAAAGGCTGGCTGTGAAGGGCTTCTGGAATATATTTTTGCGAGAGCTGAATGAGAGAAAATTACAAAAGAGTATATTTTTACATCTGCATGGTTCGGGTCCGGAGAGCTGAGTTATAAAGTGTAGCTATTTATTCTGTTAGCAGATATCTGATACAGGATATTATTATAATAATTGTTTCCGGCTCGGCCCTTGAGGTAAATAACAATCGTCAAAGCCTGTAAAATCAGTATATTCAGACTTGACAGAAGAGGAAAGGCGATAGAAGGATGAAGAGATATTCGATTCACAGTGTAGCGGAATTGCTGGGAATTTCAGCGGATGCCATAAGATTGTATGAGAAGGAAGGGCTGGTGAAACCGCTGCGGGATGAAAAAAACGGCTATAGATATTATGAGAATGAACAGATTCACAGGATAATGGGGATACATCTGTACAGGCAGATAGATGTGGGACTTTCGCAGATAAAGAGAATGTTTGGAATAGATACATTTGATGGATTGGAGAGTGAATTTGACAGGCTCATTGACAGCAATGAGGCACGGATAGAGCAGCTTAGGAGAAAGACAGATAAGCTTAGGTTTATGAAGCAGCATATTATGAGCGTGAAGCATGGGATTGACAGGTATGAAATAAGGGAGCTTCCTACAGGATATGTGATACACGCAAACAGTACGGGCGAAATTAAATACAGTGAGATTAAGGAAATATTTAATGATCCTGCATTTCCCTTTGGAAATATGTGCTACCATATAAAAAAACAAGGAGATAGCTTTGCTTCAGACAGTCTTATGCTTGTAATAAGGGAGCCAATGATTGGGATAAGCCCTTTAAAAGATGAGAAAAAAGAGTTAGGAAGAATAGAAGGAGTGAAGAGCCTGTACACTATACAGTCATTTGATGAAAAGACGGCTGGCATTGAATGGGATTTTTCTCAGATATATGAATATGCAAGGAAACATGAAATGGAGTGTACGGATGAGATATATGCATTTTATGTATACAGCCTTGTTACCGGGGAGAAGATAATGGATTATTATGAGATATATGTTCCGTTATGTGATGACAGGAAGTATATGGAGGAGGATTGTGCCGGAGATGAAAAAGCAGTACAGCAGAGGAAAATGATAAATTAATAACTCATAGAATGCTCTGGGTTCAAATGTTGTATTCGAGGTTTCATGTCTTTCATCCAAGGTTTTTGTGTATAATCTTTTTATATTTCCGGTAATGATAGCGGCGATGATGTATTTTAATTGTAATCTGGAAATCAGGCTTGCCGTGGTGAATAACATTCTTGTAGTGTTTAACGGAATATATTCTGTGAAGGTGCTGGGAGCCTCTGACCGAACATCACTTAATCAGATTTATATGACTGTGCTGATAGTAGTTATTCTGAATATCAGTATATATATAGCGTCAAAGGTTGCTGAGGTGCATAACAAGGAGGAGCTTGCAGAGCTTGCCGCAGAGCAGAAGAGGCAGGAGGAGATGATGCAGTCGATTATTTCTGCGGGAAAGCTTATCAATCGTTCTACGCAGTCGATAAAGGGTACTGTTGGAGAGGTTTCGGAGGCGACCAATAATGTAGCTCAGTCAATGTGCGATGTATCGGCAGGTATGGAGAATACAGTGTCAAGTATACAGGAGCAGACTGTCATGACAGAACGTATACAGGGCATAATAACGGACACTGTAGATATAGCAGGACGGCTGGAGACTATTGCTGTACAGTCTGATAAGAATGTGATGGTGGGACAGCAGCTTGTTGAGGGGGTTGTGTCAGGAACAAATGGCATGGAGAGTGAGAGCCGTGCTGTAAGGGAAAATATGGAAGAGCTTCATGAGCATACAAAGGATATGGAGAAGATTGTCAGTATAATCAATGAAATATCAAGCAGAACCAGTCTGCTTTCACTTAATGCTTCAATCGAGGCGGCAAGGGCAGGGGAAGCAGGAAGAGGATTCGCTGTTGTTGCGGAGGAAATCAGGAAGCTGTCTGAGCAGACTAAGAACTCAACAGGGGATATACAGCAGATTATAGATAAGCTTAATGTCAATGCAGAGGATACCTTAAGCTCGATGGACGCTGTTATGACGGAGATGGACAAGCAGGTGTCAATGATTCATGAGATTGAATATAATTTCGGAAGTATTAAGGAGAGTATCGGGAAGCTTAAAATTGATGCTGCTGACATGAGTGCAAGGGCAGTAAGCCTTAAGGATACGAATGCGGTGCTTATAGACAACAACAGCAGTCTTTCATCGGCAAGTGAGGAGATAAGTGCTGCTTCCGAGGAGACAACTGCGATGTGTACTCAGAATTCCGAGAGGTTTATGGATGTAAACAGAGTCATAGAGGAGCTTGCAGCGGAGGCAGCCAGAATGAATGAGTATATTGAACAGTATACGGTTACAAGTGAAAAAAAATGATGATTATAATTTGAAAGCTCATTGTGTGAAAACGGTTTATGTGGGCAGTGGGGAACCGCGGAATATGATAAGGCAGCGATTCACGGAGTAAACCGGCGGGCTTATAAGGCTTTGGAATTGAGGAATAAGTTTGAAACAAATTTTCAAACTACTTATTGGTGGCAATACTGCAAGCAATGCTTGCAGTATTCAGGGGTATACAAATGAATATTTTAAAATATATTTTGGCATTATATCTGATAGTGATAAATATAACGGCATTTGCAATGATGGGCATTGACAAGAAACGGGCGAAGAAGCATGAGTGGAGAATACCTGAGGCAAGGTTGTTCGGGGCGGCATTTATCGGTGGAGGTACCGGAGCGGTGCTTGGCATGTATTTTTTCAGGCACAAGACAAAACATTGGTATTTTGTTGTCGGAATGCCATTGATAATGATTCTTAATTTTGCTATTATATATTTGCTGGCAATATATTGTTTTAAATAAACTTAGAAAATGGATTAAACATTATATGTCATAAGTTTTTTTACAGCAGTAACACCGGAATCCGGATTATAAGCTAAAGACACAGGTTCAGAACACGAGACCCAGGTTTAGAACATAAGACCCAGGTTTAGAACACAGAACCCGGAACATAAGTGCAGGAAATAAGCTTTGAACATAGTTTCTAATATAATATATCAGAAAGGGGCAAAACTATGAAAATTGTATTTTATGACACAAAACCTTATGACAGAGAATCATTTGAAAGATGTAACGGTAATTATCTGGACATTGAGGTGGAGTATGAGGATGCGGATCTCACAGAGAAGACAGCCATGCTTGCGCGTGGTGCGGATGCAGTATGTGCGTTTGTCAATTCCAATCTCAGCGCGGGAGTGATAGACAGGCTTGCAGATGAGAAGGTCAGGTGTATCCTGCTTCGATGTGCAGGTTTTAACAATGTGGATATAGAAGCAGCGAAGAAGCATGGGATAACTGTGCTGAGAGTTCCGGGATATTCGCCGGAGGCGGTTGCGGAGCTTGCGATGACGCTTGCACTTGGTGTCAACAGACATCTTCATAAGAGCTATATCAGAGTGAGGGAAAATAATTTCAGTCTCAATGGTCTTACCGGAATCAATTTCTATAAAAAGACTGCGGGAATTATCGGAACAGGCAAGATTGGTGCGGCGATGTGCAGGATATGTCATGGGTTTGGAATGAATGTAATTGCTTATGATATGTATCCGAATAAGAATCTGGATTTTGTGACTTATAAGAGCCTTGATGAAGTGCTTTCGGAGAGTGACCTTATTTCACTTCACTGTCCGCTTACAAAAGATACCTATCATCTTATATGTATGGATACAATCAGGAAAATGAAGGACAATGTCATTCTTGTAAATACATCAAGAGGTGCTCTTGTCGCTACGAATGACCTGATAGAGGGAATAAGGGAGAAGAAGTTCTTTGGAGTTGGACTTGATGTTTACGAGGAGGAGGGCAGCAATGTCTTCGAGAACAGGGAAGATGAAGTATTGCAGCATTCGACGACTGCAAGACTTCTATCGTTCCCTAATGTTATTGTCACCTCACATCAGGGCTTTCTGACGGAGGAGGCTTTAGAGGCAATCAGCCTTACAACCTTTGAGAATGCTGTTGCATTCGAGAGGGGAAATGTTGATAAGAATAACGTAGTGTGTTAGAAACCTTCCGCTCTGCGTAGTTTTCTCATATCGCGTCTTTTTATGGCAGACTCGTATTCCATACGATCCTCTTCAGTCTCAATTATGATATCAGGAACCGGAACGGGTCTGCCATTGTCATCAATGGCGACCATCACAATATAAGCTCTGTTTATTACACGGCGCATTCCATCTAAATCCTCTGTGTATGTGTCAACGCGCACCTCCATGGAAGTGGTGCCGGCATAGGTGATATGTCCGACCAGCACAAGCATCTGTCCGGCGTACACAGGGGCTTTGAATTGGAGATTATCTATAGCTGCAGTTGTTATATTGGCGTTCGCATGCCTTCTTGCAACGATGCCTGCAAGCTCATCTATCCAACGGAGCAGCTCTCCCCCGAATAGTCTTCCATAATGGTTCATGTGAGCAGGGCGTATAAGATACTGCTGTTCGGTTCTTGACTCGGAAATATGTTTTGCGGGTCTTTTATTTATATTATTTTCTGTAGAATTATTCATGCTTTGCTTCCTTTTAACATTTATTTTTCCTTGATATCAGAGTACCACGCATAGGAGTTCTTTCCGTTCTTCTTGACAGTATACATCGCCTTATCGGCACATTCAATAAGCTTTTCAACGCCGATGCAGTCATCAGGCGATACAGCTATTCCCAGACTTATCTTAACGGAAATACTTAAGTCTTTAATCTTGAAATCGGGTTCAAACAATTCCATGCAGTGTCTGGCGCATTCGTCTATCTGTTCATGGTTGCGGGTTCTGTATATACATATGAACTCATCGCCTGCCAGCCGGTATGGTGTGAAGGCAGGATTTTTAACGCTGCTGATACGCTTGCCCAGTTCGGTAAGAACCTCGTCGCCTGCCTGATGCCCATAGGTATCGTTAATCTGCTTGAAGCCGTCTATATCGAAGATGAAAAGGGCACATGAGGCATGGCCTGCACCTAATATATTCAGGTCGGAGTATAGCTTGCTGCGGTTAGAGAGACCGGTTAGAAAATCGTAGGTCGAGTCCTCGGCAATCTTTTTCTTCTCGCGGTCTAACTCACGGGTGAGAAAATACTGCTTTATTGAACGTAATAACAGAAATACGATAATTATCAGCAGGAGCAGCATGATTATGGCAATCGGCATAAGAATAATATGATACTTTTCAAGGAAGGTAGGGGTATGATTTATAATCCTGGCATCCTTTGGAATAAGCTTAAGGTCAAGTCCGTACTTGCGCATTACTGCTTCATCTATGCAGTAGATGTTCGGACTGTCAATTATGGAGGTGTACTCCGCAGGATTTTTTCCATGTACGATTTCATTTGCCATTTCGGCTGCAATCTGACCTGATAGCTCCATGGAAACAATGTTGCCGCCAAGAAGACCATAGCCTATTCCTCCTGAAACCATACGGATAGCCGGAACCCTGCTGTAGGTACTTATCAGGTTGACTGATTGGAGGCTGGTGTACTGCCTGCCGCTTGCATCCTCGGTCATGACTATGTATATCAGAATGGTATTTTCGGGAATGTCTGAAAGTCTGTCAATGAGTTCGCCGGATGTCAGCTCAGAGCAGTTGATTTCCGAAAAAGTAAGGGATGGGTAGAGAGGAGCAATGCTGTAAAAAGAGCTGCGCTCTGCTTCACCTGTAATCGAGTTATCAAGAATTGCGATAACTTCTCTGGCATCAGGGTAGAGCTTAAGACCGAAATCAATGTTCGATGTAATAGACAAATCCTCAACCACGCCGGTTATAAGCGGGTCTTCGGAAACCTCCTTTGCATATTCTATATCATTCACACCCTCGAATATTATAGGCATATCCCTAAATAAATCGTCACGATGCTCAATGGCAAAATGCAGGGCGGCATCGTCTCCGACAATAAGCGCATCGTAAGGTGCGGCATGGGACATACGGTAGGATAGACCTTCATAAAAAACATCAATGCTTTCCTTGCCGGGGAAGCGTTTGGTATCCATGAATTCATAGTCTAAAACAACATCATCGGTTATTCCCTTTTTAATTCCTTCAATCTGAATCTGGACAGTGTCCCATCCATAAGAATAAGAGCTTAAAAATAGAATCCTGTATTCATCATCCGGGGCGGCGGCGCTGATGTCGAAATGTGTGCTCGGCATCAACGAAAATGTCAGTACAAATGACAGGAAAAAAGTAGTTATTCTCTTCATAGCTATGTACTCCTCTAAGTGTAAGATGTAAGGGTAAAATGTCAGAATACGCAAAAAATATATCACAAATAATGCCAAAATAGTACTCTTTACCTATATTTTATTCTACAACTATAGCTATTTAAAAGCAACTATTAATTGAAATATACATGAAAAAAATGTATAATAATTATCGGAATGTATCTGGAATACGGATGGCATAAATAGACACATCTAACAATAAGTGTGATAAAAAATATATGCGTGGAGGCAGGGAATGGATAATAAAACGAATCTTAAGATAAAGAAATACAATATGATAATGTGGAGCTTTCTCGGGACTGTTTCCTTTATTATATTGATATTGACCATTTTGTCGCTTGCGGGAGTGCTGGATGTGCTTTTTAATCCTGTGCTGGGAATACTGATACCGGCAATTATGGTGCTCAGTGCATGCAGCCAGATAAGGTCATACTTTATGGAGACAATGTTTTTCTTCGAGAAAGCACAGGATGGCGATAAGGATGAGGTTATGCAGCTTTTAAATGCTGCCAAGGAGAATATGAAGGAGAATGGGCTTGACCAGTGGGACGAGATATATCCCGCAATAAGTGATGTCGCGAAGGACATAAAGGAGGGAACCCTCACACTTGTAAAACAGGGAGGGAAGCTTGTCGCTGTATATACGCTCAATAAACATCAGGATGCGGCATATAAATTCGGCGATTTTAAGGATAATTCGGATAATTTTATTGTGCTGCACAGACTGTGTGTGAAGCCGGAGTACAGAGGAATGGGAATTGCGGCGAGAACGCTCAGACACATTGATGAAGAGGCATTAAAAGAGGGTTTTTCCTCAATACGTCTCGATGTATTTACGAAAAACCCCCGCGCTGTTAAGTTATATGAGAGTGCAGGCTATTGCTACGCAGGTGATGCATATTTCAGAAAGGGGAAGTTCCTTCTTATGGAGAAGCTTACTTCACCTCATACTTCTTCTGAAGAGTAAAACCGCGTCCCTTTACCTCATTGACCTGGCTGATAATTATGAAGGCAGCCGGGTCAACCTTCATGACTGCCTCCTGTATTGCAAAGAGCTCACGCTTGTTAATCACAGTTAACACGGCACAGGTTGAATTTCCTGTGAACCCACCGTTTGCGTTATAAAGCGTTGTTCCGCGGTCAAATTTTGTTGTTATAAGTTCATTTATCTCTTTGTATTTATCACTGACTATCTCGACCTGAGTCTTGCTTTTTCCCATTATGAGAACCTTTTCAAGTGCAAATGTATATATGCATACAAGAAGTATTCCGTACAATATCTGTTCGCGGTTAGAGAAAAACATCTGTAGTATAAGTATTGTAAAATCAAATACATACAGTGAGACAGACACATTTATTCCCAGTTTTTTGTTGAGGACAAGCGGAGGGATGTCCATACCGCCGGTGGATGCTCCGGCACGGATTACAATGCCGATGCCCATTCCGATTAAAAGTCCGCCGAACACGGTGCACAGTATCAGGTCATGCGTCAAATCCCCCATCAGCAGATTAAGTCTCTGTCCGAGTGACAGCATGAATGGATAGCATATTGAACTGAGTACTGTTGAGAGGGCGAAGGTCTTTCCGAGAATAAGAAATCCAACAATGAACATCACTATATTAAAAATAAGAACAAAAAGACTGATATCAAAACCGGTGAGATAGTTTACAAAAAGTGCGATACCTGTGGTTCCGCCTGTGATAAGCCCGCTTGGAAGTATGAAAAATGCTATTGCAAATGAGTACAGCAGGTTCCCAAGAAGTATCATTATTATTTTTTCTATTGATTTTAAGCTGATATGTGACATATAATAACCTCACGTTTTGTATATTTGTATCTGCAATCACGAAGTATAAACGAAAGATAAAAAAGTGTCAATTCGCTGCTACATTGCGATAGAGCAATGCACTGATGCTTCATAATATATTAGGTAACTGCGAAACTCTATTTGTATTAGCTGTACGTTGTGCAATTGCCTATCATAATACTTTTTGTATGGAGGAATAAAAATATGCGTTTTCCTGAATTTTTAAAGTCCGATGGAACTATAGGCTTCGTTGCACCTTCATTCGGGTGTAACACTGAGCCTTATAAAACAGCATTTAAAAATGCACAGAAAAAGCTGGGAGAGTTAGGGCATAAGTTCGATATAGGACCTAACTGTTATGCAGGGGACGGCATAGGTATAAGCTCGACACCGCAAAACTGTGGAAAAGAACTTACGGATTATTACTGTAGTGAGAATAATGATGCACTGATATCCTGCGGCGGCGGAGAGCTTATGTGTGAAACGCTTGATTATGTGGATTTTGAGAAGATTATGCAGGCAAAGCCTAAGTGGTATATGGGCTTTTCGGATAACACTAATTTTACATTCCTGCTGACAACAATATGCGATGTGGCTTCAATATATGCTCCATGTGCTGCTTCATTCGGAATGGAGCCGTGGCATGAATCTATTCAGGACGCTTATGATGTCCTTACAGGAAAGAAAAATATTGTGAAGGGTTATCCGATGTGGGAGAAGGAAGGCATAAGGGATGAGGAGCATCCGCTTCTTCCGTACAATCTCACTGAGAAGAGAGAGCTGTACTATTACATTCCGGGTGTCGGCGGCAGCATGGCGAGGGACTATGAGGTATTCTTATCCGGGCGTCTCATCGGTGGCTGCATGGACTGCCTTGTAAATCTTGCAGGCACGAATTTTGACAAGGTTGCCCGGTTTAACGAGCGATATGAGAACGACGGAATTATATGGTTTTTGGAGAGCTGCGACCTTAATGTGATGGGAATAAGAAGGGCACTCTGGAACATGGAGCATGCCGGCTGGTTCAAGCACGTGAAGGGCTTTATTATAGGAAGACCTCTGTGCTTTGGCAGCGATATGATGGGGATGAACCAGTACAATGCGGTAACAGGCATTCTCACAAAATATAAGGTTCCTATCATAATGGATGTGGACTTAGGTCATTTGTCACCTATGATGCCGGTCATCTGCGGAAGCTATGCAAAAATCAATGCGTTCGGGAATGATATTTCGATAAAGATGACGAATTAGAGCTTTGCGATTATCTTATAAGAAAAGTATGTGAGGAAAAATTATATGCTTCAGGATATTTTACCAAAAAAATACGATAATAATTATTACCCGGACAAGACCCCGGATGAAAAGGCGTTGTGCCTTATATTCAAGGACAGCTATGTGCTCACGGCACATGAGAAATGTGAGGGTATGCGGGATATACCGGAGGAGTCGGCAAGCTCACTCGAGAAGGATGTGCCGGCGGGTGATGTGTACTTTCCTAAGTTCGGTGAGATTGAAAAATACGTGGCGGAATACCGCTATCTGTTCGCCATAGACGGTGAGGAATATTTTCTGATTACCCACTATACCGGGGCTTCTGAGCCGGACTGGGCTGAGCTTGGATATTCGTATGAGCATTACAAGGCACTGCGCCATGCAAAGCCTAAGTACAGGGTGTTTGCGCTCATGACGGGCTATCATCTGCACTGCTGGTACAGGGACAATGCGCACTGCGGAAGATGCGGCGGACAGACCTTTCATGATACAAGGCTTCGTGCGCTTCGCTGTCCGGACTGCGGCAATCTTATTTTTCCGAGAATTTCGCCTGCCGTGATTGTGGGTGTTCACGATGGCAGCCACCTTCTTATGACAAAGTATAACGGCAGGGATTACAAGGGCTATGCACTCATTGCGGGCTTTGTTGAGATAGGAGAGTCGGCGGAGGACACTGTAAGAAGAGAGGTGTTTGAGGAGGTTGGCGTTCAGGTGAAGAATGTCACCTACTATGCGAGCCAGCCGTGGGGCATGGACGGAGGCTTTCTTCTGGGCTTCTATGCGGAGCTTGACGGTGCCGACAGGATAGAGCTTGACAGGGAGGAGTTGTCGATGGCGGGCTGGTACACGGCGGATGAGATTACGGTTGAGGATGATGACATCAGCCTTACAAGCTGCATGATTGCTAACTGGAAGAGAGTAATAGCAGCGCGCAGTTTATAGAAGCAGGCGGCGTAGCTGATTAGAAAAATTTTTCACACTTTACCACAATAAATTGTTGACAAATAAAAGGACACCTATTATAATCCATTTTAAGGCGTTGATAGAGAGAAGTACCATGAGTGGTCACTTACAGAGAACCGGGGATGGTGGAAGCCCGGCAGCAGAACACATGGGAATAACACTAAGGAGCTGCAAACAGAACGGATAGAGGTATGAAGCCTATAGCTGTACGGAATTGCATGAGGTATACAGAGCATATCAGCTTATTGGTTATTTATACCGCTTCTAAGTAAGGGCGACGTAGACCGGGCGATAACCGGAAGGGTTTGTTAGAACCGCAAAGTGACTGTTTATCAGTAAATCAGGTGGTACCGCGGACAATATGTTCGTCCTGAACTAGGCATAGTTCAGGACGTTTTTTTATAAAATAAAAGCGATGCGGAGCAGCGGTTTTATTTTATATGAGCAAGCAGCGAAGGCGGATTGCGAATATCATTGATATTAAGCGATGCGGAGCAGCGGTTTTATTTTATATGAGCAAGCAGCGAAAGCGGATTGCGAATATCATTGATTCCTGAATCTGTGGAGGCTTTAGTAGTTCTATAAAGAGAGCGCCGTCGGCGCGTATATGGAGGAGAACATGAACATCAACAACATTTATCGTGACAAGACCATTGACTGTATCACAGAGGAGGATGTAGGAAAGAGCTGTAAGGCTGCAGGCTGGGTTGAAAATATTCGTGATCATGGCGGAGTGTCCTTCGTGGACCTGCGTGATATGTATGGAGTTCTGCAGGTGGTTATGAGAGATACAAGTCTTCTTAACGGACTTTCCAAGGAGGATTGTATAAGCATTGAGGGCGTGATTGAGCACAGGGATGAGGAGACATATAATCCTAAGATTCCTACCGGGACAATAGAGCTTGAGGCACATAAGGTTACAGTGCTCGGCAAGGTGAAGGCACAGCTTCCGTTTGAGATTATAACCTCCAGGGAGACGAGGGAGGATGTCCGTCTCAAGTACCGTTATCTTGATTTGAGAAATAAGAAGGTTAAGGATAATATAATATTCCGTTCACAGGTTATAAGCTATTTAAGACAGAAGATGACAGAGATGGGCTTCTTGGAGATTCAGACACCTATCCTGTGTGCGTCATCGCCGGAGGGAGCGAGAGACTACATCGTTCCTTCAAGAAAGTTCAAAGGTAAGTTCTATGCACTGCCTCAGGCACCGCAGCAGTATAAGCAGCTTCTTATGGTGTCAGGCTTTGACAAGTATTTCCAGATAGCACCATGCTTCAGGGATGAGGATGCAAGGGCAGACCGTTCACCGGGAGAGTTCTACCAGCTTGACTTTGAGATGGGCTTTGCGACACAGGAGGATGTGTTCAGGGCAGGTGAGGAGGTTCTTACTTCCACATTTAACAAGTTCGCACCTGAGGGCGCATCTGTCACACAGGCTCCGTTCCCGGTTATCAGCTACAAGCAGGCTATGCTTGAGTTCGGCTGTGACAAGCCGGATTTGAGAAACCCACTTAGAATAATGGATGTCACAGAATTTTTCCAGAAGTGCACATTCAAGCCGTTTTTAAAGAGAACGGTAAGAGCTATCAAGGTTCACGCTGAGATGTCAAAGGGCTTTCACGAAAAGCTTTTAAGCTACGCACAGTCAATCGGAATGGGCGGACTTGGATACCTTGAGATTGCAGATGACATGAGCTATAAGGGACCTATCGACAAGTTCATTCCTGATGAATATAAGGCGGAGCTGGCAGAGCTTGCCGGACTTGTACCGGGGGATACCATCTTCTTTATCGCGGATAAGGAGGAGAGGGCTAATCTCTATGCCGGACAGCTCAGAAATGAGATTGGAAAGAGACTTGATTTATACGAGAAGAACGCATTCCGCTTCTGCTTTGTAAATGATTTTCCTATGTTTGAGTATGACAACGAGGAGAAGAAGATTGTATTCACACACAATCCGTTCTCAATGCCACAGGGAGGACTTGAGGCACTTAATACCAAGAATCCTCTTGACATACTGGCATATCAGTATGATATTGTATGTAACGGAATTGAGCTTTCAAGCGGAGCTGTCCGCAACCATGACCTTGATATAATGGTAAAGGCATTCGAGATTGCAGGCTACACACAGGAGGATTTAAAGACCAAGTTCGGGGCGCTCTACAGTGCGTTCCAGTTCGGAGCACCTCCACACGCAGGTATGGCACCGGGCGTTGACCGTATGATTATGCTTCTTCGCGATGAGGAGAACATCCGTGAGATTATCACGTTCCCTATGAACGGCAATGCACAGGATCTCATGTGCGGAGCACCTGGCGAGGTTACGGAGACACAGCTTCGTGAAGTGCATATTAAGGTAAGAGATTAATTTAAAGTATAATTGCGAAACTCTGGCTATGTATACCGGATGTTGTGTGATTTTGCTATATTACATTTGCAGACAGTCGGGAGTGTGATATAGTAGATTGCATAACGGCAGGGATTTAAGCCGGGTTTCGCAATTATTTTTTCGTGTAATATATAATCAATGAAGCAGCAAGGTGGCTTGCGGACAGCCGCCTGGTTTTAGGAGGAAAATTTTTAACCATGGAATACACATATCCTGATTATTATAAGAAATTCTGCTGTATCGGCGGTGAGTGCAAGGATAACTGCTGTGCGGCGGGATGGCAGATAACGATAGACGAGGAGTCACTTGAGCGGTATGAAAAAATGGAGGGTGAGATAGGTGTGCGCCTGCGCAACTCTATAGACTGGGAGAACGGAATGTTCGAGCAGTTTGCGGGTAAGTGTGCACTTTTAAATGAGCGCGGTCTGTGTGATGTCTACTGTGATGCCGGGGAGGATAAGATGTGTATTCTGTGCCAGAGATATCCAAGGCATTTTGAGGAATATGAGAATGTGAGGGAGATTTCCCTTTCCGTGTCATGCCCGGAGGCGGCGAGAATAGTTCTTGAAAACAGAGGCAGGGTAGGATTTTACACCGAGAATGACGATGAGGAAGAGGAGTATGAGGATTTTGACTATCTTATGTTTACGAAGCTTCTTGACATCCGGGAGGTGCTCTATGATGTTCTGCATGAGAAAAAGGGGACGATAAGCTTCAGGCTTGCAAGGCTTCTTGATATTGTGCATGGCATACAGGGACTTATAGACAATGACCAGATATTCGAGATTGATGAAAAAGAACATCAGGCAGCCACGGAAAAGAAGACCTACAGCGGATACCTCGGCAAAGCAGGCTTAAGGCAGCAGTATATGAACGATATGCTTGAAGAACTGCACAGGCTTGAGGTGTTAAGACCATCGTGGACAGAGTCTGTAAGAGAGACGCAGAAGCTTCTGTACAAGGATATGACCGCCAACGAGTATGAGATCCTCTGTGAGGAGTTTGACAGCTATTATTCCGACAGGATGGAGGAGTATGAACAGCTTATGTCATATTTTATCTTCACATATTTTGCCGGGGCAGTATATGACTATGAGGTCGAGAGCAAGCTGCGCTTCGGACTTGCGGCGGTTCTCATAATACATGAGCTGGATATGGCTCTCTGGTATAAAAATGGCAAAAAGCTCACATTTGACGAGCAGGTATGGCTTGTGCACAACTATTCTATGGAGATAGAGCACTCAGACCTCAACCTCGATGACATGGAGCGCATGGTGATGAGAGAGAAGGCGTTCGGATACAGAAGAATGTTGACGGTGCTTATGAACTGGAAAAGATAATTGATATGCCGGCGGAACTTAAATGTCGATTCTTATATGATACATAGCTGCCGTAAAAATTTTTAAGAAAATTAAAGATATTGACAATAACGAATATGAAAACGGAGATTGAAATGAATAAGAAAAATAAAGGCTTTACATCAATACCCACAGATCCATTTGATGTGTCATACGATGCCAAGCGCAATATGGGTAAATGGCAGAGATTTTTTTCATATTATAAACCATACAAGGGCTTGTTCTTTGCGGATATGTTCTTTGCGATTATGGGTGCGGCGGTGACGCTTGTTATACCGCTTATAATAAGATATATAACAGGTACGGTGATATTTTATGAGGCGGATGAAGCGCTCAAGGTCATTTTAAAGCTTGCACTTTTGATGGTCGGGCTTGTGCTTCTTGAGGCATACTGCAATTTCTTTATCGCATATCAGGGACATATCATGGGAGCTAAGATGGAGTATGATATGCGAAATGAGATATTTGCACAGTACCAGAGGTTATCGTTCAATTTCTTTGATGACCAGAAGGTCGGACAGCTTATGAGCCGTGTGACCAATGACCTTTTTGAGATAGCGGAGCTTTTCCATCATGGACCGGAGGACATTGTTATATCCATAATTAAGTTTATCGGTTCGTTTGCGATTCTTGCGTCAATCAATATAAGGCTCACCTTGGTTGCGTTTGCGATTATACCGTTTATGTTTGCCTATGCATACTATTTTAACAAGAAGATGAAGGCAGCGTTTAAGCGGAACAGGGCGAAGATTGCGGATATAAATGCTACCATAGAGGATAATCTTTCAGGAATAAGGGTTGTAAAATCCTTTGCAAATGAGGATGCGGAGATGGAAAAGTTCCGTGACGGCAACAGCCGCTTCGTTGAGACTAAAAAGAGCAGTTATCTGTATATGGGAGGCTTCCACTCAGGGCTTGGCGCATTTATGACCATGATAAATATTATTGTTATTGTTGCGGGGGCTGTGTTCATAACCAAGGGAATTGTAGATGTGACGGTGCTCATAACCTTCCTTCTGTATGTGAACAACTTTACCGAACCGGTTAAGAAGCTTATCAACTTCACTGAGACTTTCCAGAACGGTGTCTCAGGATATGAGCGTTTTCTTGAGATTATGTCTATTGAGCCTACGATAAAGGACAAGGATAATGCAGTTGAAAAGAATGATTTCAAGGGTGATGTTGCCTTTAAGGATGTCTCTTTCAGATACAATGATAAGAATGAGTATGTATTAAAAAATGTAAGCCTTGCTGTGAAGGCAGGTGAGTATGTTGCGCTTGTCGGCTCATCAGGAGCGGGAAAGACTACCCTTTGCAGTCTCATTCCGCGATTCTATGATGTCACTTCGGGAAGTATAAGCGTCGATGGCGTCGATGTGAGAGATTTAAAGCTCAGATGCCTGAGAAATAATATAGGAATTGTGCAGCAGGATGTATACCTCTTTGCAGGTTCAATAATCGAAAATATCAGATACGGAAGACCGGGCGCAACCGATGAGGAGGTCTATGAAGCGGCTAAAAAGGCTAATGCGCATGAATTTATTATGAGCCTTCCTGAAGGCTACGATACAGATATAGGACAGCGCGGAATAAAACTGTCCGGTGGGCAGAAGCAGCGTCTTTCGATTGCGAGGGTATTCTTAAAGAATCCGCCGATTCTTATATTTGACGAGGCTACAAGCGCTCTCGACAATGAGAGCGAGAAGGTTGTCCAGGAGTCCCTTGAGACACTTGCTGCGAACAGGACAACATTTGTTATCGCACACAGGCTCTCAACAATCAGAAACGCGGAAAGGATACTTGTACTTACGGAGGACGGAATTGCGGAGAGCGGAACACATAAGGAGCTTATGGAAAAGCAGGGTGTGTATTATAACCTATATAATATAGCGACAGGATGCTGATAAAATAATAGAAGGAGGAACAGGTATGATTTCGGAGAGAATGGTAGGCCTTGTAAAGGGCAGCTCGGTGATAAGAGCCATGTTTGAGGAGGGAAAGAAGCTTGCGGCACAGTATGGGGCTGAGAATGTATATGATTTCAGTCTTGGAAATCCCAATGTGCCGGCACCGAAGGAGGTCAATGAGGCGATAAAGGCGATTGTCGATGAGGAGGAGAGCACGTTTTTACATGGATATACAAGTAATCCGGGCTATGCGGATGTGAGAGGTGCAGTTGCGGAGAATCTTAATAAGAGATTCGGGACACATTTCACATTTGAGAATATTATTATGACCGTGGGGGCAGCAGGTGGTCTGAATGTCATATTCAAGTCACTTTTAAATGTCGGTGATGAGGTCATCGCTTTTGCTCCATACTTTGGCGAGTACCGTTCCTATGTGGCAAATTATGACGGAAAGCTTGTGGAGGTTGCACCGGATGAGGCTACATTCATGCCTGATATGGAAGCCTTTGAGGCGGCTGTAACACCTAAGACGAAGGCTGTTATCGTCAACAACCCTAACAATCCGTCGGGAGTTGTATATTCTGAAGCTACAATCAAGAAAATTGCCTCAATTATGGACAAGAAGCAGAAGGAGTACGGCACAGAGATTTATCTTATAGCCGATGAGCCATATCGTGAGCTTGTGTACGATGGGGTCACGGTTCCTTTCCTTACAAAATATTATGACAATACGATTGTAGGATATTCATTCAGCAAATCATTGTCGCTTCCGGGCGAGAGAATAGGGTATCTTGTGATTCCTGATGAGGTGGTGGATGCCGGGATGCTGCAGTCGGCGGCGGGCGTTGCCACGAGAATACTTGGCTTCGTGAATGCGCCTACACTTATGCAGCGCGCGGTGGCGAGATGTCTTGACGCTGAGGTCAATGTGGAAGCCTACGATAGGAACCGCAGGGCACTCTATGACGGTCTTACGAAGCTTGGCTTTGAGTGCATTAAGCCTCAGGGCGCGTTCTATCTGTGGGTCAAGGCACCGGGCAAGGACGAGAAGAAGCTTGTGGAGACGGCAAAGAAATATAACATTCTCATTGTTCCGGGAAGCTCATTTGCGTGCGCGGGGTATGTGAGAATCGCATATTGTGTTTCTTATGATACTATAATGAACGCGCTGCCGAAGTTCGCGCTTGTGGCGGAGGAGCTTGGAATAGAGGGATAATTGCGAAACGAGGTATATTATATCCGTACGTTGAGCAATTTTACTAGTACCCTTCCAGACACGTTCTCACTCCTTGAACACCGTAGCGGTACATAAGCGGCTAAAAGACAGCCGCTAAGGACATTAGTTTGCTCTGCAAACTATTACGGTATTCAAAAGGTCTGGAAGTGTACTAGTAAAATAGCACAACTGTTTAGTTATAAAATGTGTTTAGCAATTATTTTGGATGGAAGCATAGGAGGACATAAAGATGAGTGATAAGAAATGGAGAGATAATATTCGCAGGGTTGTGCCGTATGTTCCGGGGGAGCAGCCGAAGGTGGAGGGACAGCTTATAAAGCTCAACACGAATGAGAATCCTTATCCGCCGTCACCGCTTGCGAGGCGCGCGGCTGAGCAGATGGACATGGAGAATTACCGCCTTTACCCGGATCCGGCGGCAACGAAGCTTGTGAAGGCATTGGCGGCTGAGTATGGAGTCAGCGATAAGCAGGTTTTTGTCGGAGTAGGTTCGGATGATGTTATTGCGATGTCATTCCTCACGTTCTTTAATTCGGATAAGCCGGTGCTTTTCCCGGATGTGAGCTATTCTTTCTATGATGTGTGGGCGGATTTGTTTAAGATTCCTTATGAGCGTCCTATGCTTGATGAGAACTTTAACATTAAGCCGGAGGACTACATGAGGACTAACGGCGGAATCGTTTTTCCTAATCCCAATGCACCGACGGGCGTCTATCTGGAGCTTGACAATGTGAGAAAAATCCTTGATGCCAACCGGGATGTTATAGTAATCGTGGATGAGGCATATATTGATTTCGGGGGAAAGAGTGCGCTCACGCTCCTTGATGAATACGATAACCTTCTGGTGGTCAGAACCTACTCTAAATCGCGTTCAATGGCGGGACTTAGAATCGGCTATGCAATCGGAGGGGAGGAGCTTATAAAGGCTCTCAATGATGTAAAATATTCATACAATTCATACACAATGAATATGGCGGCTATAGAGCTTGGCACTGCCGTGCTTGCCGACAAGGATTATTTTAATGAGACAGTTGCTAAGATTGTAAATACGAGAGAGAATGCCAAGGCAAGACTGAGAGAACTTGGATTTACCTTCCCGGACTCAAAGACCAACTTCATCTTTGCCAAGCCGTCAAGGATAACGGCGAAGGAGCTGTTTGAGGAGCTTAAAAAGCGCAACATCTATGTCCGCTATTTCACAGGTGACAGAGTAAAAGACCACCTGAGAATAACCATCGGAACGGACGAGGAGATGGAACGCTTCTACGAAGCCGTCCGTGAAATCCAGGGCGCCTGACCCGAACCTCACCACGGACATGACGATACAGTTAATTTAACATTAATATAAGTTTATACTTATTTAATAGACTTTTCCCGCAGAATGTGTTATCTTATATCTTGACTTAAATCATTATCTAAAAACCAGGGTGTAAAAACATGCATTACAGACTTGGCTGTGTATAACGTATTATGTATGTACATTTCGACGACTTTGGGAGAAGCTTAGATGTTCTTAGGGCTCTGTAAGCTGCCTAGCCAAAAGCAGCACGGATGCTGCTTTAGAAGCAATGCATACATGGATGTATGCCTTGCTTCGGTGGCGGACGAATAGAAAGCCTTTATCAGAGCCCTTAGAACATCTTGCTTCGGACAACGGAGCCGAAACGTACATACATAATACGTTATACACTAATAGACTAGGCATGTTTTTACACCCGGATATCGGTGATATAATATTTAAAAGGAGACACACACGCTGCATGGGAAACTTTATGAATAACTTTCGCTCAAAAATGTACCGCTTTATGCAGGGAAGGTATGGAGTAGACCAGTTTAACCGGTTTTTGTTTGGATGTTCCATAGCTTTCCTGCTTTTGTCAATTTTTGCGGGAAACTTTATGTATGTGCTGGCACTTGCCTGTCTTATATATTCCTATTTCCGAATGCTTTCTAAGAACACGCAGAAAAGATACAAGGAAAATCTGATGTATGTCGGATGCACGAAGCACATCAGGGGGTGGTTCAATACATGGAAGCTCCGCTTCAAGGAGAGAAAGACACACCACATATACAGATGTAAGAAATGTGGACAGAATATAAGAGTTCCTAAGGGAAAGGGCAGGATATGCATAACCTGTCCTAAGTGCAAAAATGAATTTATAAAGGTGAGCTGATGTTTGGTTATGTTACTATTAATAAGGCAGAGCTGAAGGTTAAGGACTACGATAAATATCATGCATTTTACTGTGGCTTATGCCATGCGCTAAAGAAGCGCTATGGGAGGCTTGGACAGTTTACACTCACTTATGATATGACGTTTGTAACGCTGCTGCTCACCAGTCTCTATGAGGAGAAGAGTGTCCGCATGAAGGAACACTGCATGGTGCACCCGGCGGCGAAGCACGATATAATATACAATCGCTTTTCGGACTACGGTGCAGATATGAATATGCTGCTTACCTACTATAAGCTTCTCGATGACTGGGAGGATGACAGGGACTATAAGGCACTTATCATGGCAGGACTGTTAAAAAGAAGGTGCCGCAGAGCAGTCATGGAGAATCCAAGGCAGGCGAAGGCGATAAAGACATATATTGTTGAGAACAAGGCATGTGAAAATGCCAATGAGAAGGATTTTGACAAGGTTGCTGGCTGTACGGGAAGGATGATGGCAGAGCTGTTGTGCTTTAAGCAGGATGAGTGGTCGGAATACCTAAGGCAGCTTGGCTTTTACCTTGGAAAATTTATATATCTTATGGATGCTTATGATGACCTTGATAAGGATGAGAGGGATGGCAGTTATAATCCGCTCAGGCAGCTTATAAAGGCAGGCTGGAGCAAAGAACAGATTGAGGCTAAGGCTTATGATATGCTCATGATGATGGGAGCAGGAGCAGCGGCAGGTTTTGAGAAGCTTCCGATATTGGAAAATACGGATATTCTCAGAAATATTCTGTATTCGGGTATATGGGGAAAGTACAACGAAAAAACAAAACCACGGAATGGAGAGAAAAATGAGAGATCCATATAGTGTGCTGGGAGTATCTCCTAATGCCACTGATGAAGAAATAAAAAAAGCATATAGAAGGCTTAGCAGAAAGTATCACCCGGATGCCAATATCAACAACCCCGACAAGGCGGCGGCTGAGGAGAGGTTTAAGGAGGTTCAGGCTGCGTATGACCAGATTGTGAAGGCAAAGGAAAATCATACATCAGCTTATGGTTATGATGACAGGAGCTATAATCAGGGCGGAGCCTATGGGCAGAATCCTTTTGGAGGCTTCGGAGGCTTTGGTGGCTTCGGAGGCTTTGGAGGGTATCAGAGTGGGCGGACCACAGGGCAGGATGCACAGACACAGCATCTTAATGCGGCGATGGATTATCTCAGCCACGGCTACTATAAGGAGGCTATGAATGTTCTGAATGATATATCTGAGCATAGTGCGCGCTGGTATTATCTTCACGCTATGGCGAACAGAGGACTCGGAAACATGGTCAACGCCAAGGAGGATGCTAAGATGGCCCACCAGCTTGAACCGGGGAATACGGAGTACGCACAGTTTGCCTCTGCCATGGAGAACGGAACGGACTGGTATGCTGATATGGGACGTGTGTACGGAGGACAGGTGTATCAGGCGAATGAGTGCAGCAGCTGCCTCACAAAAATGTGCTGTCTCAATATGATGTGCGGAGGCTGCTTCTGCTAGAGCTTTGCTGTGCATTACCATATAAGGCAGGGGGGAGGAGCAGCAGGGTGTCTTTTGTCGTATTTTGCGATAAAATTTTGTTGCACTTCCACTATAAAAGGGATAAGATAACAAGGTATTGATATTACATTATTCTTTTTAGAATGGAAATGAAGGAAAGCTTGTATGACAAAGGCAGAAGAATATATTAACTCCATTCCAAAGTTCGCAGGGAAAACGGAGCTTAAAAATACAGAGATTTTATTGAATGAATTAGGAATAGATACCGATGACATGAAGATTATTCATGTCGCAGGAACCAACGGAAAAGGTTCAGTGTGTTCATATATATCCAACACACTGGTAAGGGCAGGGTATAAGACCGGTCTTTTTATCTCTCCGCATCTTGTAAAGATTAATGAGAGAATACAGATAGACGATGTGCCGGTTTCGGATGATATTTTTGAGAGCGCATACGAAAGAGTTCTTGAGGCGGCACACAGGATGGAGCAGTCGGGTGGAAAGCATCCGGCTTATTTTGAGTTTTTGTTCGGAATGGCTATGCTTGTGTTCAAGGAGCAGAAGGTACAGTACATAGTTCTCGAGACGGGGATGGGCGGAAGATTAGATTCCACGAATGTGGTAAAAAAGCCTCTTATGACGGTTATAACAAGTGTCAGCATGGATCATATGCATGTCCTTGGAAACACCATTGAGGAGATTGCATCGGAAAAAGCGGGAATAATTAAGCCCGGAGTACCATTGGTATTTTATGGTGAGGACAGCAGGGTAAGGGGAGTTATTGAAGCTGCTGCGGCACAGAGAAAAGCTCCGTTTGAAGTAATTACCTCTGACAATGTGTCATCCATTGAAAAAAAAGGTAAATTTATTGATTTTTGTCTGAATAACAGATATTATAAAAATGAAAGCTTTTCAGTATCGAGTGCAGCACTTTATCAGGTGTGGAATTCATCGCTTGCGGCGACGGCACTTGCATGGCTTTCTAAGGAAAATGATGGTATCAGGCTTTCGGACGAGCAGATACATACCGGAATCACAACAGCCTTCTGGGAAGGGCGCATGGAGGAGCTTCGTCCTGATGTGTATGTAGATGGAGCACACAATGAGGACGGAATAAGGGCTTTTCTCGAGACTGCTAAGGCGATGAAGGACAGAAAGCAGATACTTATGTTCTCTGCGGTTGCCGACAAGGCGTATGATACAATGATTAAGGAGATATGCGATTCGGAGGCATTTGACGAGTATGTCGTATGTACGGTTGAGTACACTAACCGTGCAATGCCGGCGGAAGTGTTTTTGGAGACTTTTATTAAGTATACGGATAAGCCTGTATTTCAGGAGGAGACAGCTTCGGCTGCATTTGCGAAGGTTATGTCTCTGAAAAAGGATGGGGACAGGGTGTTCATAGCAGGTTCGCTGTATCTTGTAGGAGAAATTAAGAGAATAGCAGGTACACCGGAAGAAGGCTAGAGTATGTTTTTGTCATCGCCGGACGGTGGCATGGAGGATTTGACAATGATAGATTTTGATGAAGAGATTAAGAAGTTTCAGCCGAGTCAGGAGGTTGACGAGGCGGAGGATGCTATATATGGTAACAATACGGTTGATGTGACAGATATTATTGATAAGATTATCAGCAAGACCGTCGAGAGTAAGTAGTGCCGGAGGAACAGGATGAAGTGTTATGTATGCAACAGCCAGCTTGATAACAACAGTGATTACTGCTTAAAATGCGGTGCGGACGTATCTGTTTACAGGATTGTCGTCAGGACCTCCAACACATATTACAATCAAGGACTTGAGAAGGCTAAAGTACGCGATTTGACAGGTGCTGTAGATAGTCTTAGAACAAGTCTCTGCATAAATAAGAATAATATAAAGGCAAGAAATCTGTTAGGTCTTGTATATTTTGAGATGGGTGAGGTTGTTATGGCCTTGTCCGAATGGGTTATAAGCAAGAATCTTAAGCCGGACAGGAATGTTGCCGAGGTCTATATAAAGAAGGTTCAGGATGATCCTAACAAGCTTGAGCTGATGAATCAGGCGATTAAGCGTTTCAATATATCACTCAGGTATGCCAAGGAGGGGGCAGCCGATATGGCTGTTATACAGCTTAAGAAGGTTGTCACAATGAACCCTAAGCTTATAAAGGCAGGTCTGCTGCTCGGTCTTCTTCTGTGGAAGGATGGTCAGACGGACAGGGCGGGAAAGTGTTTCCAGAGAGTGTTAAAGACCGACAGGAACAATACGCTTGCTCTCAGATATTTATCGGAGCTTGATGGAAGCCTTGTCAATGAGAGTGAGGCTAAGGAGACTGCCTTTAAGAAAAAGAAGAAGCCTGTGCAGGCATCGGTGACGGGGCATGATGTTATTATACCTCCGAACTCCTACAAGGAGCCAAGCAACGGTATTTTTACCGTATTGAGCATACTTCTTGGAGTTGTATTAGGGGCGGCACTTGTATGGTTCCTTATAGTACCATCTAAGATATCGAGTCTTAATTATGATAATAACCAGCTGGTCTTAGATTACAGTGAACAGCTTGCAGCCAATTCTGTTGACATGGCTGACCTGAAATCACAGATTAAGTCGCTTACAACGGAAAGGGATAATCTTTCAAAGCAGCTTTCCGGATATACCGGTGAGAATGGAGAGTCCAATATGTATTCTCTCCTTATAGAGGCAGCAGATTCATACATTAAGTACGATTTTGCGCAGGCACTCGTATTGCTGCAGCAGATAGATGTGGCATTGCTGCCTACGCAGACGGCTAAGGATGTGTACAATACCATGCTGGAGACAAGCAGCGGAGGTGCGGATAGCTATTATGCACAGGGCAGGAAAGCATTTCTTGAAAAGGATTATATTTCAGCAGCCAATTATTTTGAGGCTGCATTGATATATGATGAAACTAACGATGAAGCGGCATATTATCTTGGTCTGTGCAGACAGGAGAATGATACGGCAGCTGCAGCAGCAGTCTATTACGAAGACTTTCTGATTAAGTTTCCGCAGTCGGGCTTTGCTGCGGATGTCACGGCAAGGCTTGCGCAGCTTAGAACGCAGCTTCCGCAGGAGCAGGAGACTTCCGCAGACAATCAGGAAAACGGACAAAACACAGAGGATGACAGCACGGCAGATAATGAGGAACAGCCGGTATCAGCAGAAGAAACACAGGGACAGTAAAAATACGACGGATTTTATAAAACACGCACGAGGAGAAGTTATTTTCGTGCGTGTTTTTTTATTTTATGTTAAGGAGGGAGAGCACATGGATGACCCGTATGTTGTTAAGGGGAATTGTCTGATTATACATCTGGATAAGGAATTGGATCACCATCTTACGGAGCAGCTTCGCAGTCCGGTGGATGAGATTATAGACAGGAGAGGAATAAGATATGTCATTATGGATTTTGAAAATAAGAGCTTTATGGACAGCTCAGGCATTGGCTTTATAATGGGACGATACAAAAAGATAGCACCATGTAAGGGGAAAATATATGTGGCAAATCTAGGGAGAGGACTTGAACGAATATTTAAAATAGCCGGACTGTACACAATAACTGTCGAGAAGGACAGTGTGGAGGCAGCATTATGTGAGGCGGGAGGAAATGTGTGATGAGTACAAGCAGCAGGTTCTATATGGAGATGGATGCGATATCCGAAAATGAAGGCTTTGCCAGAGTGTGCATAGCAGCATTCTGTGCAAGGCTCGACCCTACATTGGAGGAAATAAATGACATTAAGACTGCGGTATCTGAGGCAGTGACCAATTCGATTATTCATGGATATAAGAAGCAGGGAGGGATAATACATATCAATGCCGATATTGATGAGAATATATTGACTATATGCATAAGTGATGATGGCTGTGGTATAGAGGATGTGGATAAGGCGATGGAACCGCTGTATACAACAGGAGCCTTGGAGGAGCGTTCGGGAATGGGATTTACATTTATGGAGATATTCATGGACTATCTGCATGTAGAATCGGAACCGGGTAAGGGGACGAAGGTTATTATGAAAAAAGAAATAAGTAAAAATAAATAAAAAGATAAGGGTGTGGTATATATGGATGATACCAAAGAACTTATCTTAAGAGCACATAATGGTGATAAAGCTGCCAGGGACAAGCTTGTGCTTGAAAATATCGGGCTGGTGTACAGTGTGTCACGGCGTTTTGCCGGAAGAGGGTATGAGCTTGAGGATATTAATCAGATAGGAACGATAGGGCTTATAAAGGCAATAGATAAATTCGATGACAGCTTTGATGTCAGGTTTTCCACCTATGCGGTGCCGATGATAGCCGGCGAGATAAAAAGATTTTTGAGGGATGACGGAATGCTCAAGGTCAGCCGTTCGCTCAAGGAGAATGGATACAGGATAAAGAAGGCGTCCGATGAGCTGGTATCACAGAACGGAAGGGAGGCAACGATAGAGGAGCTTGCGGCAGCCACGGAGCTGTCGGTTGAGGATGTGGTTATGGCGCTTGAGGCGAATACGGATGTTGAGTCGATTTACAGGACGATATATCAGAATGACGGCAATGAGGTATATCTTGTGGACAAGCTGTCCGGCAGCAGCGGGGATACCGTAAAGGATGAATTTGCCGGAGCACAGGAGCAGCTTCTCAATTCTATTTTACTGGAACAGCTGTTGGCGGAGCTTGATGAGATGGAGGGAAAGCTTATTATGCTCAGGTACTTTAAGGAAATGACGCAGACACAGGTGGCGGACAAACTTGGAATCAGTCAGGTCCAGGTCAGCAGGCTTGAGAAGAAAATACTCAAAAAGCTCCGTGGGTATATAACGTAACAGCCGGATAAAATATCTATGTATAAATAAAATCCTCACAGGAATAATAGCATTATGTAACAGCATTATTGGAAATGAGGATGAGTATGGGACAGACGATATATATTAAACTTAACAAAAGCGCGTGCATTGATGGTACAGATGTTTTTATAAGTGATATTGCGGGCGTGTATTGTGAGAACAGGAATATAGTAAACAGAGTGAAGGCTATAAAGATATTGAAGCTGCAGGAAGATAAAAAGAGAAGATATGTGGTGAGTGTACTCAAGGTGATTGAATGTATATCAAAGGAATTTCCGGGTATCTGTGTGGAGAGTGACGGAGAGCAGGACATTGTCATAGAGCATAAAGATTTAAAAGGTAAGGGTAAGGCTACCGAATATGCAAAGGTGTTCTTTATCTGTCTGATTACATTGCTCGGAGGCGGCTTCGCAGTGATGGCGTACAACAACGATGTCGGAATGGCGGACATGTTTTCAAGAATATATGAGCTGGTATACGGCGATGGGAATACAGGCGGAAGGATTCTTGAAATCACATATTCAATAGGTCTTGCGCTGGGGATTATCGTATTTTATGGTCATTTTGGAAGCTGGAAATTCGGAAAGGATCCGACCCCTCTTGAGGTTGAGATGAGGCTCTATGAGGATGACATTGATACGGCGATGATAAAGCAGAGTGAGAGGGAGAAGAATGAAATTGATGTGGATTAAGAAAATCCTTCTTGCTGTCATAGGCTTGAGTGCCGGAACAATGGTCGCCGCGGGCTTTTTCGCCTTCATAACCGCGATTGGAGTGGTCACAACCTACGCGCAGAGGACAAAGACGGCAGCCTATATAAAGACGTATGAAAATACACTGGCAGCGGGAGCGATTCTTGGAAATGCATGGTGGTCATTGGGGATACATTTCGGAATGTCAGGAGCCGGAATTATATTTACGGCTGTATCAGGCCTGTGTTACGGAATATTTGTCGGTAGTATGATTATCGCACTTGCCGAGACGATAAAGACAATTCCGGTATTTTTCAGGCGGGCTAAGATAACAATGGGGCTTCCTGTGATCATAATTGCGCTCGCGCTTGGAAAATGTATAGGAAATCTATTATTTTATTTACTTGGAATGAAGATATAGTTTATAAAGCATAAAGAAATTATTCCGGTATTGTTTTTTTGTGATTTTATAGTTATAATTATTTGTGAGAAAGTTTTTTAACAGGTAAAGATATTTAATATTTAATATTTTATACGTGTATACGGATTTAGGCTATACAAAAGAACCGGAATGGGAGGCTCTTTATGGACGAAAATGAAAAGAAATTCTGGTCGGATATGGATGGAATTTTTCCTGAGCTGGTTAAACAGATGGCATCGCTTGCGAAGAAATCATATTATTCAATCACAAATCTGAAAAGCGGTATCACATGGTGGTCCGAGAGTACGCTGGATTATTTCGGGCTTGAACAGAATTATACTGCCATTGGGAAGGAAAAGACCAGGAAAGAACTGCACCCGGATGATGTTGAGACTTTTAAATACTGCTTCGGACGGCGCGTTGAAGGAAATGACCTTGACAAGTCATGGGAATATCGTGTTAAAGACGGAGACAAGTATAACCGCTTCAACGCTATGTCGAAGATGATTAGTGATAATGAAGGGAAACCGCTTTTACTTATAACCAGATTCGTTAATTATGGTTTGTCTGATGAGGTGGATACAGTTACGGGGCTTAGGACAGAAGCAGTTCTGACGCATCAGCTCAATAAATATATATCGGAAGGCAGAAGAGGTGTACTGCTCAAGGTAAACTTAGACCAGTTCAGCCATATCAGCGTGATGTATGGTGCGGCGTTTGGCGATAAGGTACTCAACTGTGTGGCTCAGCTGCTTATTAACATAGTGCACGATAATTCTAATGTCTACAAGCTTTCAGGTGTGAAGTTCGTGTTGGCGCTTGGGGATATACCGCGAAAGAAACTCTGGGAAATCTATGAAAAGATAGAAGATGCCATGGAGAATAATGTCGAGGTTGAAGGCAAGAAGATTCCACTCAGGATTTCGGCAGGTGCTGTGTATATAGAGTCATATATGACGGATTCGAATGCGGTGAGAAGCAGACTCACGTATGCAGTTAATCATTCAAGATATGAACATCATGGAGAGCTTGTCATTTTTAATGATGAGATGGGCGGAAAAGATAATCAGCATCAATTCGAGCTTATTGCACTTATACATCAGTGCGCAACAAGTAATTTTGATGGCTTTAAGCTATTCTATCAGCCGATTGCCGATACGAAGAACGGAACTATACGAGGCATGGAGGCACTTATACGCTGGGAGAAGGAACCGTATGGAATAATTTCACCGGGAATATTTATGGAATGGCTCGAGGAGGATCCTTGCATATTTGACCTGGGCAACTGGATTTTGCGCACGGCTCTTAATGATATAAAGAAGGTAAGGGATGAGCTACCCGGCTGTTTTGTCAATGTCAATGTCTCTGCAGCACAGCTTGAGAGAAGGGAGTTCCGTCAATCAGTAATGAATATCCTGTCGGAGACCGGAGCACGCCTTGAGGAGCTCTGCCTTGAGCTTACTGAGCGCTGCAGGGATTTGGATGTGGAATTTCTGAAGGGCGAGGTTGATTTTTTCCATTCTAAGGGAATTAAGATTGCGCTTGATGATTTTGGAACAGGTAACAGTTCACTCAGTCTGGCTCTTGAGCTGCCGTTTGATGAGCTTAAGGTTGATATGAGCTTTATAAGGGATATCAAGGATAAACCGCAGAATCAGGCTATGGTACAATCGATAATAGACTATGCTAAGAGGACGAAGACAGAGACATGCATTGAAGGTATAGAGAACCGGGAGGTAGATGATTATATCAAGAAGTTCGGTGCGACCTGGCATCAGGGCTACTACTATTCGAAGCCGGTACCGATTGAGAGCATTGAAAAGCTTATATGTAAATAGTGTTTTCGGGGAAGACTGCTTCTGAATGAATAAGAACTTATAAAAAAGGGATAATGTAAGTATATTTCATTCAGGAGGCGTCTATGAAGGACAAAAAGACACGCACACAGGAACGTATAGAAAAGAGAAATGAAAGCTACAATGATTATGTAGAACAGGTCACGCCTAAGCATAGCTGTCTGAAAAACTGTGCACAGGCATTTGTGACGGGAGGAATTATATGTACTGTCGGTCAGGCAGTCATGAATATGTATATGCTTTGGAATGACAAGGATACAGCTGCCGCATGGACAACTCTCACCCTGGTTTTGATAAGTGTTATTCTGACTGCACTTAATATCTATCCATCTATTACAAAGTGGGGTGGGGCAGGGTCACTTGTTCCGATAACGGGATTTGCCAATTCTGTTGCCGCTCCGGCGATTGAATTTAAAAAGGAAGGATTTGTTTTTGGAGTAGGCTGCAAAATATTTACAATAGCCGGTCCGGTTATTCTGTATGGAATATTGCTAAGCTGGATACTTGGAATTATTTACTGGATATTAATTTTTGCCGGTATAATATCTTGACATTTTACCTCTTATGTGCAACTATAGGCGTATGGGTTTATACAATATAAGAGGGTCATATTTTAGACCGATAGGAGTGTACATTGAATAATTTTAAGTCAATTAAGGCTATTCTTTCTGAAGTGAGAACAGACAAGAAATCTCATTTTAAGCAGACGAGTGGTTTTGTGCAGCATGGGAACACATCGGTTATGAAGCATTGCATATCGGTGGCTTATGTAAGTCTTATGATAGCGAAAAAGCTTCATATCAAGGTTGACAGGAAGGCGCTGGTAAGAGGCGCATTGCTTCACGATTATTTTTTATATGACTGGCATGAGAAGAATAAGGAACATTCACTACATGGATTTAAGCATCCATATTTTGCACTCAGGAATGCAAGCAGGGATTTCAGGCTTAATGATATTGAGAAGAATGTAATTGTGCGTCATATGTTTCCGCTTACACCGATACCACCTAAGTGCAGGGAGGCGTGGATTGTCTGTATGGCTGATAAATATTGTTCAGCGAGGGAGACTATGTATACTGTTAAGCGTTATGCACATAATGCACGCCAATTTGTGTTTGGATAAGACTTTATGGCGGGGGTTTTGCCGGGGAACCGGCAGAAGCTCCGCCTTATGTTTTGCATAATCGGAATATTGTATGTAAGTACCGTATAAGATACAAAAAGGAGAGAGTTTTATGAATTTGTTTTTAGCGTTTGCTGCCCTTGTTGCCGGATTTGTGCTTCTGGTAAAGGGAGCGGATTTTTTTGTTGACGGAGCAGTCGGAATTGCGGCAAGATTTGGTATTCCTCAGCTGGTTATAGGACTTACCATTGCAGCTATGGGTACATCAATGCCGGAGGCGGCCGTAAGTATTACCTCCGCTATTAAGGGAAGTGCCGGAATTACGGTAGGGAATGTTGTCGGAAGCAATATTATGAACATACTGGTAATTTTGGGACTCACGGCGGTGATTACACCTATTGCGGTGCAGCGTTCCACAAGAAGGTTTGAGATACCGGGTATGATTGCTGTATCGATTCTTTTTCTTGTGTTTGGCTACACAGGTGGTGAGGTAGTGCGCTTTGAAGGAATTATTATGTGGCTTGTTTTTATCGGTTATCTTGGATATCTCTTCTGGATTGCTAAGAATAACAAGGATGAGGAGGGCGACGAGGAGGATAAGAAGTGGAGTCTTCCTGTTCAGCTTATTGCGATAGTGGGCGGTATTGCGGCGATTGTATTGGGCAGCGACCTTGCGGTTGACGGGGCTACAGCCATCGCCAAGGCATTCGGCATGAGCGACAGAATAATAGGTCTTACAATAGTTGCCTTTGGAACGTCGCTTCCTGAGCTTGTGACCTCTGTCACGGCAGCCAGAAGAGGAAAAGCAGATATTGCCATAGGAAATATTGTTGGAAGCAATATATTTAACATTTTGTTTGTAGCCGGAACGACAGCTCTTATCACACCTGTTGTTTTCGAGGCAAAATTCGTTGTGGACAGTATTATTGCCATTGTGGCAGCAGTCATTCTGCTGGTATCCGTATGCAATAAGGACATGAAGCTCAAGCGTCCGGCAGGTGCAGTCATGCTTGTATGCTACGGCGTATATCTTGCATATCTTATTGCCGCTTAGTGTTTGTATGCATTATATGTAAATAAGGGTATAACTGAAGTTATTTAAAAAAAATTCAATGTATGATTTCGGAATTGATGATAGTGTAATATCCGATATCCGGGAAATGGTGATTGGAATGGTAGAGAAGATTAAGAAAATAGGCTCCTCCATAGGAGAGAATAGGTTCGGAGGAATGATTATAAATCTGCTGGGCGTAGCTATAGGTTCATTCATTTATGCCTGTGGTATCAGCCTCTTTCTTGATCCTAATAATCTTGCACCCGGAGGGGCCTCGGGACTTGCTATTGTTCTTAACAGAATATGCAATATAGAGACCGGTACACTCTACTTTATAATAAATGTTCCGATAATGGTTCTTGGTCTGTGGAAGTATGGAATAAGATTTATCGCCTCCACGTTCTTTTCGATTCTGCTCAACTCATATTTCACAAATAAGCTTGCGCATCTTGGCGCGCTTACGGATGACCTTCTGATTGCGACTATGGCAGGAAGCGTTCTTGTGGGTGTGGGTGTTGCTATTGTATTTAAGAGCAGGGCGACAACAGGAGGAACGGACATTATAGTGAAGGTTCTGCACGATAAATATAAGCATATCAAGACAGGAGTTATCTTCCTGCTCACAGATATTGTGATAGTTGCGTTCTCCGGGTTCGTGTTCAAGGACATCAATATCATTATATACGCGCTTATTTCGGTGTTTGTTCAGGGCAAGGTGCTTGATCTGGTGCTGTACGGAGGGGATGAGGCGAAGCTATTCTATATTATAAGTGACAATCCGGAGGCAATCTCGCAGAGAATTATGAACGAGATAGACATAACGGTGACTTTCCTGCAGGGAAAGGGCGCATACAGCGGAAAGGAAAAGCGCGTGATACTGTGTGTTGCCAGAAAGCAGCAGGGACCGGCTATTGAAGAGATAGTAAAGGGTGAGGATAAGGATGCGTTTATGATAATATCGAGTGCGAACGAGATATACGGAGAAGGCTACAAGAACATTATGAGCGATAAGCTGTAAGCTTTATTCCATAGCTGTTTGGAACGGTGCAGAAATCACGATGAATATAATTTGCCATTTTAGGGTATTCTAGTAAAAGAATTTAGAAAGGATGCCCTAAGATGGCTTTTTTATTTCGTTATGAGTGTAAAAATGATTGGAAAACAGAGCGTTTTATTTGATGAGCCGCCGGTCATCACTGCAAGGGCGAGCGTGGCGGGTAAGAAGGAAGGAGATGGACCGCTTGGAAGCTTGTTTGATGAGGTGGTAGAGGATCCGATGGCGGGACAGAATACATGGGAGGAGGCGGAGAGCACCCTTCAGGAAAAGGTTGTGGCACATCTTCTTGACAAGGCTAAGCTAAGTGACAAGGATATACGCTACATTCTTTCCGGCGACTTGTTAGGGCAGCTCATCGCCTCATCCTTCGGTCTTGCCAAGTATAATATTCCGTATTTTGGCTTGTTCGGAGCCTGTTCAACGATGGGTGAGGGAATGTCGCTTGGCTCAATGCTGGTGGCCGGTGGCTGTGCCGACAGGGTTATTGCTGTAACTTCAAGCCATTTTGCCAGCGCAGAGAAGCAGTTCAGGTTTCCGCTTGAATATGGAAACCAACGGCCATTGTCGGCGACATGGACGGTGACAGGCAGCGGAGGCGTAATTCTTGAAAGGGCTGTGGGTAACAATGCGGCTTTTTCGGGAAAAGTGTGTATAAAAGGTATAACTACAGGAAAGATTGTGGATTATGGTGTCAAGGATTCGTTCAATATGGGCGCGAGCATGGCTCCGGCGTGTGCGGATATGATATATGCTAACTTCAAGGATTTAGGTGCTGATTCCGGGTATTATGACAAGATTTTTACCGGGGATTTGGGATATATCGGACAGCGGATTCTCATTGATCTGTTGAACGAAAAGGGAATAAATATATCCGGCATACATTCGGATTGCGGTATGATAATATTTGACCAGAATACACAGGATACACATGCAGGAGGAAGTGGCTGCGGATGTGCGGCGGCGACACTCTGCTCATATATACTGAAGCGCATGGAGGAGGGAGAATTTAAGCGTGTTCTGTTTGCCCCGACAGGCGCTCTTATGTCGACTGTGAGCTATAATGAGGGGATGAGCATACCGGGTATAGCACATGGAGTTATACTTGAGCGGATAGATTAGAAGGATGTATAACGCAGAGCTGTGGCTTTTGTACAGAATATTTTGAAATATTGTGAAAATAAATATTAGAGTTTGAATGGAGAAGGTTATGGATTATGTTAAGGCATTTGTTGTGGGAGGGCTTATCTGTGTGCTGGTCCAGATACTCATGGAAAAGACTAAGCTGATGCCGGGACGGATAATGGTACTGCTTGTATGTACGGGTGCTGTGCTTGGTGCTGTGGGATTATATCAGCCATTTGCGGACTGGGCAGGCGCCGGAGCGACAGTGCCGCTTTTGGGCTTTGGCAATGTATTGTGGAAGGGCGTGAAGGAGGCTGTTGACCTTGAAGGTCTTTTGGGAATATTTAAGGGAGGCTTTAAGGCAGGTGCAGTCGGAATTTCGGGAGCACTTATATTTGGATTTATTGCCTCGTTGTTCACTAATCCTAAGATGAAAAGATAAGCGCCGGAAAAGAATGAAAAGAGCTTCCGTGATAATTGTGGGCATGCATAATGCAGGGCGTGCCTTATTATCACAGAAGCTCTTTTGCTTATATTTTTAAAAGCATGTTGTTATGGTGCTTTTGAGTGATTAATGTGAGTGAATATCGCACTCGTCATTCAGCTTATCAGGGGTGATTACATAACCTAAATCTGTCACAATATACTGGTCGATATTAGGAATGAGTGACAAATCTTTCTTGATGTATACTGCCTTAAAGCGTGATTCCGGAGGACAACTGTCTGTTGCTATCTTATTTGAATCCTTACACATCGTGACCTGAATATGGACGTCACATACTTCTGTAGGGACTGTACCGTCCTCAAAATATTCTTTAATTACCTGGCTTCCTCTAGGGTCGCTGTCACACAGTCCTGGTATGGCAAGCTTACCGGATGAAGCGCAGACCTCAGCCTCCACTATATTATATGGCTTCTGAAACTCAGTGTATTCTAAGCCCTCGTGTGCGTGCTCCATAATATCTTTCCAGATATTAAGCTGTGGCATTGTATAGTAGTTGGTGTTGACAGGTGTACTGTCATCATTTCCAATCCATACTCCGGCAGTATAATAAGGAGAGAAGCCTATAAACCATTTATCGGTGTTGAGCTGTGACGTACCTGATTTTCCGGCATAATACATATTCTTGCTGTCAAGGAAGGTGATATTGTCCGTCACAACGCTCCTGAGTGCACTGTCAAGAAGCCATGCGGTGGATTCTTTTATTACACGGTGGCTTGCTGCTGCGGTATTATCTATGAGAATGTTGCCATCATGGTCGAGCACCTTTGTGTAGAGCTTAGGCTCATTGTATACACCATAATTGGCAATGGCTGCGTATGCGGCGGTCATTTCATAGTTGGTTGCACCATTGGTTATACCACCAAGAGCAATTGCCTGATAATGCTGCTCCTCAGGCGTGAGGGTAGAAATGCCGTAGCTGAGTGCGTAGCTGTAGCCAAGCTCAGGTGTAATATCAGTAATAATCTTGACGGCAGGTACATTTCGTGAAACTGTTATCGCCTCACGAATTGTCATAAGACCATGGTATTCGTCATCGACGTTGGTTACGAGCTTGCCTGTAGAATACAGATAAGGCACGTCATCATACACTGTGGCAAGTGTCATCCCGGCTGTATCAAGTGCAGGTGAATATACAGTAAGGAGCTTAAAGCTTGAACCCGGTGAACGAGTTGAGTCGGTAGCACGGTTAAGAACCAGTGAGTGGGTCTTGTCGCCACGCCCTCCCACAAGTGCTTTTACATAACCTGTTGATTGTTCTATAAGAACGAAGGAGGCCTGTGGTTCAAGGGTATATGTTATGTTTTCGGTACCATCCACAACTGTGCCTTCCGTCTCTTTAAGTATATATGATTTAAAATTGTTTATAGCTTCCTGTGCTTCGGATTCCGTTGAAAAAAGGAGAGTGAAGCCGGAAATGCCGAGAGTTGACTGATAAAAATTCAGTATGGAGTTCTCGGTATAGCTGTGGTGCTCTCCGGTCTTGTCCTTTATCTGGATCCGGTATCTGAGAGTGAAATCGTAACGCCCTGAATAATAATCAGGATTGTTTACCGCACTTTCGGCATATTTCTGAAGCTCACTGTCCTCGCATGAATAAATCTGCAGTCCGCCCCGGTATACAAGATTGTATGCCTGAGTCTGCGTATATCCCTTAAGGTTCATCAGATCCTGCATGAGCTGGGATATGAGGGCATCGGTATAATATGAGTATGCGGTCGAACCGGTCGACGTGTTCTTCACATTCATTATACGGTCATAGACGTTATCGGCCAGTGCCTCATCATATTCGGCTTTGCTTATAAGCTCCTGATCGAGCATATTCTTAAGGACGATGGCACGTCTGGTCTTGTTGTTTTCAGGAAAACGGACAGGATTGTATTTGTAAGGATTCGATGTTGTTGCTGCAATAACAGCACTCTCTGAGATGGTAAGCTCAGACACATCTTTATTGAAATAGTTCTGTGCGGCAGCCTGAACACCCAGATTGTTATTGCCCAGGTTAATTGTGTTCAGATAATTCTGCAGGATAGTATCCTTGTCAACACTCTGCTCCAGGATAAGAGCCAGATACTGCTCCTGAAATTTTCTCTTGAAGGTGTCTACAAGACCGTTCTCACTCTCAGCAGAGAAAATATTATTCTTGATAAGCTGCTGCGTGATGGTGCTTGCTCCCTGTGTGCTCTTGAACTTGTTCTTAATTGTCTTGTATGCAGCGCGCACGATGCCCTGCGGATCAATTCCGTTGTGTGAGTAAAAGCGGGCATCCTCAATTGCGATAAATGCGTTTATAAGATGCTTCGGCATATCGTCTATACTTGCCTCGATTCTGTTTGAACCCGATGCGACAAGGGTTTCGACCTTGTTGCCGTTGCTGTCATAGATATATGACTGGTACCACTGCGGGGATACGGCATCCAGTGAAATCTGAGGTGCTGTCTCGATGATTCCGGTGAATGCTCCCAGCCCTACGCAGGTCAGCATGACAAAGCAGACCACAATGCATACAGTGATTAATTTAAAAAAAAGCACAACTGCCTTCCTGCCTATTTTTTCATAAGGAGAGCGCAGAGATTTTATCTTTTTCCGTATCTGTTTTGAACCATAATTCATAGTGAATAACCTCCGATTTCTATATTATAGCAAAAAACATTCTTCAAATAAAGCAAATTATTTCTTTACAATTGATTTTTTACATATTATTCTGGTTTTAAGCTCTTAAAGGAAAATAAAGTGCGTGCGATGCAGTGACAGCTTAAGCACTAAATTAAGTATGGAATATTCAGGAGAAATTATGGCAGATAGTGTAATCTTTTTAAAAAAAGGCGGGGAAGGCTATTATGAGGAAAAAAAATCGCGCTTTCTTGCAGCGGCATACAGAATCAGTGATGAGCAGGAGGCACTGGCTTATATAGAAGCGGCACGAAAAAAATATTGGGACGCCAGACACAGCTGCTATGCGTATGTCCTGGGTGGGAACAATGAGCTTATGAGGTTTTCTGATGACGGAGAGCCGTCAGGAACAGCGGGAAAACCTATATTGGAAGTGCTTACAGGCAGGAAAATACATGATTGTATAATAATAGTTACAAGATATTTCGGCGGAACCCTGTTAGGAACAGGCGGGCTTGTGAGGGCATACCAGAAAGCCTCACTGGATGCAATTGACAACAGCACGCTGGCAAGACGGACTAAGGGAAGCAGGATAACTGTCACAACAGATTATTCAGGAGCAGGAAAAATCCAGTATACGGCTGCACAGAACGGCTGGACGGTTGAGGACATAATATATGCGGCGGATGTAAGCCTTATAATTGCCGTCCCTGAGGATATGACAGAAAGAGTTATAAAGGAAGCCGCCGATATAACATCGGGAAAGGCGCAGATAAGTGAAGAAAAGAACATAGATATAGAAGAGGAGCTTTAGAGAAACAGTGCTGGGCAGTACTCAGGAATAATATCCGCAATAATTTAAGATGTCAGAGAGACAAGGTCATGGTTTTAATTGCAGCATATTAAAACCATGACCTTGTCTGCTGTGTGTCATGCAGTCTGAATTAATTCACGGAAAGCATGCGAGGTTAATTTTCTTTGAAGAACTTCTTTATAATAAGCGGATATGCAACCGCAATCCATAATACAACGATGGCATAGCGGATTGTATTGGATATCATTGTGTTTCCAAGCAAGAGCTTGAGTCCGCTCTTGATGACGAGGGCACCTGCAAGTCCAAGTACAACCTTCAATATCTGTAATGCAATATGGCTGTTCTTAGGATTGAATCTGATATAGTGCTTTTCGATAAACCAGCCGACAGAGAAGCCTATGCCCGCCCCGGCTGCCTTGAAACCATCCATGGCAAGGACATCGGTTGTTGCTCCTGTATTTACAAGGTGGTAAGAATAGCCGAAAAGGAATGCGGACAATATCAATATCAGCAGCGACACGAGCATATCTGTGACAAGTGTCGAATTGAAATTGTCGAATATAAAGCTCACCGCAGCACTTATAAGCAGGGTTACAGCAAAGCTTACGAGCACATCCTTAGGTGTATGGCAGCCGAGATACATTCGCGAGAGCATAACAAGTGCAATAAGTACGAAGGACATGACGTACACGCCGCATTTTTTAAAGTGGAATGCAATAGAGCTGTAAAGGCTGGCAGAACTCTGGGTGTGGCCGCTTGGGAATGAATAGCCTGTCGCCGTGTCCATGACCGCCTCAACCGGCTTGAAATCCGGATCAATCACCCATGGTCTTTCAATCCTGAAATGAATCTTAAGTCCTTGGACAACAATTCCCGACATGAAATATGAAAAAGCGATTCTGTATGCAAGCTTCTTATTGATACACCAGTATATTATGGCGAACAGGCTGATGAGCACCAGCTCTTCACCAAAGGATGTACATATAATAAAGAAAATGTTGAGCACCCCGTTTCTGATGCTCTCGAGAAAATACAAGAATTCCATAAATACCTCCAGCATATTTGTACAGATATATTATTAAGGATAGTTTATTTAATGATAAAACAATGGGTCAGATATGTAAATAACTATCACAGATAAAAGTATTTTGATATTTAATTAACATAGTTTCCAAATTATACCACACCTGAAATGAAAGTAGTAGCTTTATTTTAAGACTGAATTTATCTGTTCTTATAGTAATATTACCTGTTTTTGGTGAAAATTATGCAAAACTGACATAAAATGTGGAAACGCTTACATACTAAATGTAAAATCAACATGTTGCTTTTAGCTAGAAACAAACATAATATATACATAAAACAACATTAAACAATATAAAACAATATATCGTTAAAAATTATGAAGAAAAAAATTAAAAATAATAAAAATAGTACTTGTATATTTTGTATAAAATGTGGTAGTATGAATGTACCGAAATTAGAATTATTACTAATGCTAATTGAGGAACAAGATTATAACTCTTAATGGGGGGAATCTTGTAACAATCATTTATCTTTATTTTTTTTAAAGGAGGTCATTTCTTACAATGAAAAAGATGACAAAAAAGGCTGTCTCTCTTGGACTTGTAGCTACTATGGCACTCTCTATGACAGCATGTAACAGTGCAACAGGCAACAACAGCACTACAACTGCTCCGGAGACAACATCAACAGAGACAACATCAACAGATTCTACAACAGAGGTAGCTTCATCCGAGGAGACTACTACCCAGCAGGCTGAGATCGTTAAGCCTGAGAAGATTAAGGTTATGTGGGACGGAACAATCTTCAAGGAGGGCGATAACTATGCTGAGGCATTCTACAAAGCATTAGAGGAGAAGCTCGGCATTCAGATTGAGTGGGTACGTCCTGACCACAGCGGTTATGCTGATCAGATCGGTATCGCATTTAACGATAAGTCAACACTTGCAGATGTAGTTGTTCTTCCATCTAACTTCTATGCATCCTATGCTGCACAGGGTAACCTCTGGAACATGACAGATGCTTGGAATAATTCTGAGATTGCTAACTCAGGCAGACTTAACTCATATGCTGATTCAGTTATCAATACATGGTTAACTAAGGGACCGGACGGAGAAGAAGGCATCTATGGTATGTATCCGGCTCGTGGCGGCGGCTGTGTTACATATGTTAACAAGGCTCTTGCTGAGCAGGCTGGCTACACAGAGGATACTCTTCCGACAACATGGGCTGAGTATCAGGAGTTCTTAGCAGCTCTTAAGAATGTTACAGGTGCTGCTCCGATTCTTGCTGCAGGTCTTGTAACAGGTGAGGCTCCATATGTAAACTACCTTCCTGAGTTCTATCAGGACGCTTACCCTGATTTCTACTATGATGAGACAGCAGGCGCTTGGGTAGATGGATTTACAACAGACGCTATGGCTGCTGCTCTTGACAGATTAGCATGGGGCGTCAGTGAGGGATACCTCGATGCAGATATCTTCAGCAACCCTTCAACATCCAAGGTTCGTGATAAGTTCTATGAGGGAACTTCAACATCAGTATTCACATACTGGGCTGGTACATGGGCACAGACAATCACAGACAAGCTTGCTAACAAGGGCTGGGATGAAGGTGTATGGGTACTTAAGCCAATCGCTGAGGTTGGGGCTTACACAGAGAGACTTTCTCCTATGATTTGTATTACATCAGCATGCCAGAATCCAGAAGGCGTATTCAAGTATTTCATCGATCCAATCCTTGATGGTGGTGAGGTTCAGACATTATGGCAGTACGGTGTAGAGGGTACACACTATGTTGTCGGTGATGACGGCAAGTTCGTATTCCAGCTTACAGAGTCTGCTGCAAGAGATGGTAAGTCATCTAAGACTGCTAAGAACCTTTTCGAGTCACAGTTAAAGATTGCTGATTTCGATTCAGCAGTTTACCCGGATGGAGACCCAGGTGCCGGTACATCTACAACAGAAGCAGCTCGTAATTCGTTTAGCATCTTCAACGAGAATTCTAAGTTCGCTCCTAAGATGAACGCTACAGATGAGTCTCTTGAGAACCAGTCAACAATCTGGAACGAGAAGACAAGACTTATCGCAGCTGTTGCTCAGGGACAGATGACAGGTGCTGAGGCTATTGCTGAGTATCAGGCTAACTGCGGAGCACTTTCTCAGTCAGTATTAGATTCATTTAACAACTAATTATCTTCTGGTAGTTATTTGCGAGTGGCTCAAGAATAATTAATTATGTAAGATATGGGACTGTCGGGAGCCATCAGGTTCCCGGCAGTATTTCAAGGTAAAGGCGTTGATAATCTAAATAATTGTTGCTTCGGCAACTTTTCAAATAACTATACATTTTTCGTAAAGGAAGGTATTGCTAATGTTATGTAAAGCATGTGGAACCGAGATACCTAAGAAGGCGAAGAAATGCCCGGGCTGTGGATGGCAGGTAAGACGCGAGGAGCGCAACATAAGACCTATTGCAATAGCCGGTGCGGTTATTTCGTTTGTTGGCGGTATGTTTCCGTTTATTCAGAATTCAGATTATGACAAATTAACCCCTGCAATGAAGTATGATGCGGCATTGGGGTACAAGGTAGTAGATTATTACAACTCGTTCGGTATGATGAACTATGAGCATCAGTGGGTATGGTATTTATTTATGGCACTTCTTGCAGCGTCCATTATCCTCTGTGCGGTTAAGTATGAAAAATTTTCAATTATTACAACTGTTCTTTCAGCTGTAGTATTTGGTGTAGCATATAACAATACATGCGGTTGGCATGGAGCCCCTAATATGGAGGTGGGACTTGGCCTCCCGATTGTAATTATCGGTACAATCGTAGGTGTTGCAGGTGTTTTCCTTGACGTTTATAAGTTAAAGAAAAAGCCTGAGGTAGATCCTCATTTCCTGGGAAATTCCAAGAGCATTTGGAGAAGAATGTACATCTACAGATGGTTCTATGTAATGCTCTTACCGGTTTTGGTTTTCCTTGTTATTTTTAACTATTTACCTATGTTAGGTTTAAGATATGCTTTTACAGAGTATAAGTCAGGTCTTCAGCCTTACTATTCAGGTATAGCTAACTTCGTTAACATGTTCGGACTTACAGAGTTAGGTAAGCTTAAGAGCCAGCAGTTCATGACAGCGTTTACCAACACACTGTATCTCTCAATCATTAAGTTAATTCTTAATACATTTATGGCAGTTCTCATCTCGCTTCTTCTCAATGAGATGAAGAATATCCACTTCAAGAAGACGGTTCAGACAATCATCTACCTTCCACATTTCATGTCATGGGTAGTTGTTGCTTCTCTCTTCAAGATGATTCTTTCAGAGTCACAGGTTACAGTTATGGATCCTGCAACAGGACAGGCTGTAGTTGATGCTGCCGGTAACGCAGTTATTTCCTCAACAGGTGTTGTGAATGCACTCCTGTTAAAGTTTGGTCTTATTGATAAGCCGGTCAGCTTCCTTACATCACTTTCTAACTGGAGACCGGTATACTTTATAATCAATATCTGGAAGGATACAGGCTGGGGAACAATCCTCTTCCTCGCAACACTTTCAGGAATCAGCCCTGACCTCTATGAGGCAGCTCAGATTGACGGCGCTAATAGAATGAACAGAATGAGATACATCACTCTTCCTGCTCTTGCTAATACAATTATTACAGTATTTATTCTTAACCTTGCTAAGGTTATGAACCTTTTCGAGTCAGTATTCGTATTGTATAACGATACAGTAAGACCTAAGGCAGATGTTCTTCAGACATACACATATCGTCAGACATTCGGTTCAGGTACTCCGTCATACGGTTATACAACAGCGGTTGGTCTCTTCAGATCCGTTGTAAGCTGTATTCTTGTATTGATATGTAACTACGCATCCAAGAAGGTGCGCGGTCGTGGAATTGTTTAAGGAGGTAATCGATAATGGAAGATGAAAAGAAATATGTTTATGTAAAACCGAAGAACAAAATTACTCCTTTTGCAGTTTTTAATACAATTTTGTTTATCATTATTTCACTGCTGATACTTTTTCCGCTTGTGAAGGTGCTTGTCGACTCATTCGACTCAGCAGCAGGATATGGTCTTAGACTCTGGCCTGAGAAGTTTACATTCTCAGCCTATAAGTCAATTGTGACCAGTGTGACTCTTTACAGACCATTCCTTGTTTCATTACTTGTAACAGTAGCAGGTACATTTTTAGGACTTCTCCTTTCAACATTGGGAGCTTATGTACTTATTCAGTGGGAGATGCCGGGCAGAACCTTGTTCTCATGGTTACTTCTCTTCACAATGCTTTTCTCAGGCGGTATGATTCCTACATACATCGTTATGATGAATCTGCACTTAACAGATACATTGTGGTCAGTTATCCTTCCGCTTGGTATCAACGTATATAACCTTGTGCTCATGAGAAACTTCTTTGAGGGTATTCCTGAGTCGCTTTTCGAGGCAGCCGAGATTGATGGATGTTCTCCGATGAGAACCTTCCTCACAATCGTTCTTCCTCTTTCAAAGGCAGCTCTTGCAGCTATTGGACTTATGTTTTCAGTTACCTACTGGAACGATTACACCAACTTCAAGATTTATGTAACTAACAATAAGTTATTTAACTTCCAGATGAAGCTGCGTAGTATGGTTATGGATAGTGACCTTCCTACAGATGATACTATTTCTACGAATGCACTTCAGAATGCAGCCGTTATTGTGGCTATCATTCCATTCATGATTTTGTATCCATTCTGCCAGGATTACTTTGTACAGGGTATCAACGTAGGTGCCGTAAAAGAGTGATTTTATAATGGGAATCGCGCAATTTGTGTGATGCGAAGCTTAGGGTTTCGGGGATGTCCCCCGGAACCCTTTTTGTGTGATAACATCGCTGTCGTCGATGTGGATGACAGTTTCTTTCGGATTCCATTTACAGACGGTAGTAAACCAAGATTTAAGAGTTACAGGTGAAGTGCCTTTATTTAAATATCTTGTCAGGCGTTCAACAGAATTAAACCTTTTCGTATCTTCATGAAGTTGCTCAACGATGTCTGTCAGCAGATAGCTTCCAAATACAATAATGCCCTAGGTCATGTTTGCAGCAAATTTTTTATCCGGCTTAGAAATCTGTTTTGAAATTTTATTTGAAAAAAAGTTAAAATTTCCCGTTTCAAAGTGTAGCTTGATGTAGTATAATTACGCATAAGAAATCCCTTTCTTTTTGTTTAGTTCTATTTTTGATTAGACACCTGAACTTACTACAACATAGGAAGAGACTCCTTACATTTTAGGCATTTTTTGAAAGTTGTTTATGACAGTACCTGCAAAATTCGAGGATTGTGGATAAAAGTTCGGAAACTCTAGAAATAGGCAATCTTGAAAATAAAAAAAAGATATTATAATTTATGATACTTTATTCGTCGCAAATAATATTATTAAATGGAGTTTTTATGAAAATAGACTTTTATTATTGGAATTATATGTGTCCTCTTAATCATGAAATGATAGAACTTTTAAAAAATATCAAGAAAAAATTGAAATCTACTTTCATGACATAACTGAGAACAAAAAATTGGCAATACAACTTCGTATTTTTTTCCTACATTAACAATAATTAACGATACATATAGACATTATAGCCCTCTTACTGCATCCTTTTTAGATTCTTTATGTGAAGGTATAATTTTAGAAGATGTTCCATACACACCCAAACTTGGTAGAAAAGAATACTCTGGAACGATTATCCCAATAACACGCGAAAATAGTTATCGTGTTGAAGAAAAAAGATGATGTTACTTATGTTATTGATAAGAGTGTGACTTTATAATGAAGAGAAGAGTGTGAAAAACTTATCATTACTGGAAATCGAGTCAGAGTAACGGAGGAAAAATAAAGTTAGCATTAATAAAGAGTATTTTGAAAATCAGTGTGAGTTGGTCTTAGAAAATAGCTGTTTAATGAATTAAAGTGAATTATTTTTAAACCGTAAAGTAATTTGTATTAGCCAAGGCTCTGTAATTTTACATAGTATACACGGAGAGGAAAGACTTAATAATATAAATTCAATAGATATTTAAAATGGCGAATGTTTTATAAACTGAGCTGGTAGTAAAGCAGCTATTATTAATGTGGGGATTATTACAATTTCTCTACAGGGAGTTTTTCAAATTGGAGGTAAAAATATTGGGTTAGTATATAACCAAGGTATTTTTTCAATATATGATACTAATTCAGCGCTTCGAAAAGAGAATGGAAAATTTCATAGTTCTTGAACGATAAACGGAAAAACGAATTGTGATGGGGGGAACGGAAGGTGTCATTTAACAATTTTAAAATAGGGAAAAAATACTTTATTGATCCGTTGGGCAAAAAAAATTATGTGATTTTGCTGACTGGCATTATAATCGCATTATATCAAATTGCAGAAATAGTGCTTCCCGGTAAGATTATCAACACCTTGTACCCAGATGTGCATATAAAATCAACCATTTTGATGATATCGTTTTATGTAATGGTGATACTGACGGTTCCATATATTTCTGAGATTCTGAATCGCAAGCTTCAATATTACAATATGACGGTTATTGATTTGGTGAAAGAAAAATTGTTGGGGATGCAGCTTACAACGAATCTGTTGATGCTGGAAAAACCGGAATATACGAATGATATAGATTTCGGCTCAAAATGTTTGGAAAGAAATTTTTACCTGAAATTTAGTAATACGATTATATCATTTGTAACACTTTTATTTTTGATGGTTGCAAGTACCTGCGTTGTTCGGGAGAAAAAAATTATTCTGTTTTGCATTTTTACTAATGCTGTGCTGCTACCTTTTTATTATTATTTTCAGATGAAAATGAATAAAAATACATTTGAAGAGCAATTGAATAATAATACTGAAAGAAGAGAAATGGAAGCAATACAGTGGAATATGTTGGACTTGCGCTTCGCACAGGAAATTCGTTGCTTCAATCTGATGAAATTTATGACTGGAAAATATAATTCCTGTCGTGAATTCGTTTATGGAGAGAGAAAAAAGTATTGCAAAAAGAATATAAAATATGCGATTATTCCGGCAGTTGTATTTGGTATTCAAATGTTTTTGTCGTATTATATTGCAGGTGATTTATTATTAAAACACAGAATTGATGTGGGCGATTTTATAATCTATGCTGGAGGAATATGGGGTATTGCCTCAGGAGGGCGTGCTTTTGTCGAAAAGTTGGTGTTATTAAAAAATGAGAATATGTATCTGGGAGCATTGGGCAAATGTTTTTTGTATGAAGCGCAGGAAACTGATAACACAGGAAAACTATCTGTTGAAGCATTTGAAAGCATTGAGTTTGAGAACGTATCATTTTCATACAATAGTGATGATAATTATGCAATTTGTAATCTTAATGTAAGAATTACAGCAGGAGATAAAATTTCTATTGTTGGTGAGAATGGATCTGGAAAAAGTACATTTATTAAGCTTTTGCTTGGTTTGTACACACCAACGAAAGGAACCGTGTATTTAAATGGAAAGGACATTCAGTTATATGACAGAGAGCAAGTGAAGAAACTCTTCGCAACGATATTCCAGGATTATATGGTTACATCATATACCATTGCCAACAATATCACATTTGATGATACAGTTGATGAGACTAGAATGAATGTTTGTCTGGAAATGGCGGGGTTAAGAGAAAAAATAGACAGTCTTCCAAAGGGGGCAAATACCAATGTATTCTTTAAATTAAGCAATGAAGGGACAGAGTTATCTGGTGGAGAAATGCAGAAGCTTGCCATGTCAAGGGTATATTACAAGGATGCACCATTTTTTATCTTAGATGAGCCGGCAGCATCACTTTCTCCAAAAGCGGAGCTGGAATTGTATAACAAAATGTGGAGCATGAGCAGCGAAAAAACAGTACTGTTGATTTCGCATAGGCTTTCAAGTTGCTGTGATGCAAAAAAAATACTAGTTTTCAAAAATGGTAAGATTGAGGAAATAGGTAATCATAAGGAATTAATGGAAAAACAAGATTACTATTTTGAATTATTTTCAAAACAGGCAGAGAATTATAAATAGGTCATACACAGGAATTGTCTATGTTGGACTCTTCGTTTGAAGGAAAGCTGTTCATCAATAAAATTTTGCAATATAATAAAAATGTATATTCATTAGACGATTATAACGTAGAAGAATGGAGTCTTTATAAAACAAGTGGTCAATTTTTCTCATCACAGATAACTTTGAATACTAGTAAAATTGTTCCCTTTGGAAAATTGTATAAAAATGATATTCCTATTTTGGGGATTTTTGGTACAAGAAGCAAACAAGGAAAATGGTCACTGCAAATGGAATTAAGAAATCGATTACTTGCAGATGGATATGTAGTGGGACTCCTTGGGACATAACCGACAGCTTATTTATTTGGTGCTAGATGCAGTTATTCTGTCTGTATGCTATGAAGATAGTGGCAGATATATTAGGGATACCATCGGTGTAATAGAATCTAGCGTGGATTGTAAAGTCATTGGATTGGTTCTTTTTCCGGAAAAAGATGCCTTTCGTTCAGAAGGAAAAGAGTTAAAAATTGATGATGAGGAATTTGCTGAATTTAGAAACTATGTAGAGTCTGCGATTGGCAGAAATATTAAGATATATCGATTACAGTGTAGTTGGGAAATTGATGATCTTTATGAAAATGTTCTGGATTATTTTGGAGATGATTGCGAATGAGTGGTATAAGAACAACTTTTAAAAATTTAATATATCTTATCAAATTATGTGTATCAGATTGTCCAAGAATGTTATTGATTAATACTTCATTTGGTGCAATTGTAGCAATGCAGACAATTTTGCTTATAGTTATGCCGAAGCTTATTTTAAATACAATTATTGTAAATTCCAATTTCAAAAGAGCGTTGTTTTATATTGTCCTGTTAACTTTAGGTGAGAGCTTGTGTCATCATGGACTGAGCTACTTCAGCGAATTATCATCAATTTATAATGATAAAATAGTGCATGACATGCTGCTACGATTGTCTCAGAAGGCAACGCGTATTAGTTATGCAGATATTAAAAGAAACGAGCTGATTGAGAAGTATAGGCTTGCACAGAATGTCACTTTTGGTATGGAATACAGAGTAGCTATTTTGTTTTGCGACTTTTTTTCCAACTTTTTGAAATTAGCAACCATTATTACAGTTATTTCAGTTGTTAATGGCTGGATGGCATTGGCAATCTTTGTATTAATTGTGCTGAAGCTTTTGCTTGTAGATTATGGAAACAGAAAGGCGATGGAGTTTCGATATAGGGAAGAAAGTGAGAATGTAAGATATAATTATGTTTTGGAGTTGTGTTCAAAATTAGCTTTTGCGAAAGAAATCAGAACCTACGATGTTGAGAAATTTATGCGTAAAAGATATGAACAGAGCAGGGATAGTAAATTTGCAATAGCAAAATCGCAGATGAGGATGGCTGATAAGCTGGGGTTCGGAGAAAACTTTGCGGACGCAATGATGGTGGCAATATCTTATCTAATGATTGTCTATCGGTATGTGAAAGGATTTATAACGATTTCATCCTTTACCATGTATCTAACTGCATTGGGAGAGGTTTATTCAACAATTGCACAGATTTTGAAAACACTTACAGATTTGACTGATACGAACCGTCTTGTAGAACAGTACAGAAAGTTTATGGAATATCCGGAGAATACGTATGCAAAAAATAAACAACAGGAAATTAAGTTGTATGATAATAACACTATTGAATTTAGAAATGTATCATTTAAGTATCCTAATATGGAACAGTACGCATTGAGAAATGTGAATGTTGTGCTATCCGGCGGAGAAAAGGTTGGTATTGTAGGTGAAAATGGAGCCGGTAAATCAACTTTTGTAAAATTATTGCTAAGATTATATGATGTATCAGAAGGAGAAATCCTTTTGAATGGAGTCAATATAAAAAATTATGATTATGACGAATATGCAAAAGTTTTTTCTGTGGTGCCACAGGATTATGCATTGTTTTTCTTTGGAATAGCAGAAAATATTGCTTTTGATAAATATAAAGAAGAAATCGATAATGTGAAAAAGAATCTAATCAGAGTAGATATGCTGAAAAAAGTAGAGAAACTTCCTTATGGAATGGATACATATTTATCAAAGTGGTTTTCAAAAGGAACCGATTTTTCAGGAGGAGAAACGCAGTGTATTGCGATTGCAAGAGGGCTTTTTCGTGACGCGGGTATTTTGGTTATGGATGAGCCAAATGCAGCGATTGATCCTATTGCTGAACATATTATTAATCAATCGGTAAATCAGGTTGCTGAGAATAAAATGGTATTTAACATATCCCATCGATTATCGATGATGCGGTTTTGTGACCACATATTAGTGTTCGACAAGGGAATGTTGTTGGAAGATGGAAGCCATGACAAACTGATGAAAGACGGAGAACTTTATAAGCAAATGTTCGATTTGCAGGCACGTTATTATCAATAAAATGCAATATGTAAGACATTAAAAAGTGGGGGTTCCTGGAGGCAGCACATAAAATATTGTTTTTCTATCAATAGGTGGGGGGGTATCCTTTGGATGCCGCCCATTGCTGTGTCAAAGGTGCTTTTAATGTGTTGTAAGTAAAATATGGGTTTGGAAACGCTTAAAATTACATAGGAGTTTCATTTCAGAACTAAGATATTGTTGAAGTCTTTTATCTGCCTATTTGTAATGAATGTATAACATTTTTCTGAAATGAAAGTGATTAAGGATGCATGTAGCGAGTCGGAAATAAAAGCTGTTAGTTAGGATGTCCCGTGGAAATGCTTTGTAAGAAAATGGCAGCTTTGGTGGAAATTATTTGCATTTCTGAGTGGATTGTTTTGTTGACTGGAACGTGGATTTCTTATAGCACCATGTTTTATTATGTAAAGTATTAAAGCCATATTAAAAGCTAGCATGGAGATTGAAAAATCAATGTAAATGTAGTAAAATAACAATGTATGTGGTACAAAAATACGGAAAAATTGTCATAAGACAGATTAATACGCTATTTTTGCTTTTATAATTGCTACAAGCCTGACAAGACGACGTGAGACGAATGGCATTGAGCTTGCAGCTGACTAAGGATTCAAATAATATTATAACCGGGTAAGCGGTGAGAACAGTATGGATGAGGAGTACTGATTGAGACAGAACCGGTTGGAAAAGAGGAATATAATATGGCATTATTGTCGGAAATGCCTAGAATTTTCTGGGCAGGGGATTCAACGGTGAAGCAGAATGATTTTACAAGCTATCCACAGTGTGGTATCGGACAGGGATTTTCGTTATTTGTGAAGAAGGAGATACTTATTGTCAATCGCGCTGAAAACGGAAGAAGCACGAAGAGCTTCATAGATGAGGGAAGATTGGAATTTATCAAGGAAAATATTCACAAGGGTGATTTCCTTTTTATCCAGTTTGGACATAATGATGAGAAGAATGACCCATTAAGATATACAGACCCGCAGACTACATTTAAGGATAATCTTAGGACATTTATAAACACTGCAAAGAATGTAGGGGCATATCCGCTCCTTATAACACCTTTATACAGACGTCTGTTTGCGTCGGAGGGAAAGCTTGTTGATAACACACATCTTACATACCCTCAAGCAATGTTGGAGGTCGGCAGAGAGTGCGACGTGCCGGTGATTGACCTGTGCACAATGAGCCGCAGGAAGATAGAGAAGGCTGGGGACATGGCCAGCCGCAAGTGGTTCATGCATTTGGCACCGGGAGAATATCCGAATTTTCCTGATGGAAAGACAGACAATACACATCTTCAATATGCGGGGGCGGTTGCATTTGCAGAGCTTATTGCTGCAGGAATAGCACAGCTTTCAAGTCCGTACCGTGATATGCTGGTGAATCCGGACGATGTGAAAGAGGATGCGGCACTGCTTATCGATTAATAGTATCGGGCAAGGCTGGTTAGAATAAGCTTATAGCATATGTTTTGCCCCCTAACATCATCAATATATGAGATGAAAATAAATTTCTAAGAAATTGAAAGGAAGATGAATTATGACAACGAATGAGATTATTGAGAAGCTGCGGGATATGCCTGTTGACAAGATGGGACCTGCAGAGGGAGTTATAGTGAGCTGTGCTGTCTGGGAATACAACATTCTTTCATCGGATAATGCACAGAAGGAGGAGCTGGGAAAGCTTATTGTAAGCAAGGCAGAGCAGATGAAGGAGGCGGAGGCGACAGTTGACGGCTTCGAGTATCCGACTGCGCAGAATCTTTTATATACCGCATTTGCCATAACAGGTGATGAGGAGTATAAGAATATTATTACAGAGCTTGAGAAGTCTGATAAGAATATGGGGCTTACTTTTGACATGAATTATGAGACTTATTTTGGCGGAAAGGAACACTACCATGCCATTACTGTCAGATTTGCCGCTCTTAAGGAACAGGACAGGGATGAAATGCAGGAGGCGCTGTTCATGCTATCGCTTGTGGATACGATAGCAGCTATAGCACAGCCTGTATATGAGCTCTACCGTTCACTGGTAGACATTTTCCGCGATGAGCTTAAAAAGCTTGTGAGCGCGGCATGGCAGCGTGAGAACAGGATGCCTGCAGGCGTTGGAGCAGAGTATGTGCTGATTTTTGGCAATAAGGAGGCAAATGAGGTTATGTCCCTTGCTTTATCGAAGGCATGTGCGCTGAAGGTTGTTCTTGCAGAGAAATATGAGGCGTATATAGCTTAAGAGACACATGTGATTTAACGGTGAAGGGTTGTTTAGACGGAAAAGTATCGGGCATATATAGCCGGATAGCTGAAAGCTGCAGGATGATAATTATTATATGAATTTCATCCTTGATTTAATGTATGATTTTGATGCCGTATGCGGGCAGGTGCAGCATAGCGGTTATTAACGTGGAGTTAATTTAGAACACCTGCAGAATGGAGATTAAATGGAACTTGGATTAGTTGCAAAGACATCGCGGAATGTCTGCATAGAGCTTAAAGATACCGGAATTTTTTATACAGATGTCAATAACTACGATATATATATAAATGGAGTGTACACGCAGTCAACCAATCGTGTAATCACATCTATATATGGTCTTCTGCCGGACACAGACTATAATATTGAGGTAGTGGAGAGTGCACAGGCAGGCGATGCCGGCACAAGAAATGAGGCAAACAAGGGCAGCCTGAGCGTGCACACTGATTTTGAGTACGTTACACTCAACGTGCGTGATTTTGGTGCCTATGGAAATGGTGAGCATGATGACACATTGGCTATACAGACTGCTATCATGGCATGTCCGGAGAACGCAAGAGTGTATGTGCCGGCTGGAACGTACAAGATAACCACACTTTTCTTAAAGAGCAATCTTGTACTTGACCTTGCAAAGGATGCAGTGCTTTCTGCATTTACCGAGAGAGAGAGATTCGGAATACTTCCGGGAATGATACAGAGCTACGATGAGAAGGATGAGTATAACCTTGGCTCCTGGGAGGGAAATCCTCTTGACTGCTTCACGGGAATCATAACAGGAATCAATGTGGAGAATGTTGTAATCACAGGTGAAGGAACAATAGATGGCTGTGCAAGCTTTGACAACTGGTGGAAGGACGCTAAGATAAGAAAGATTGCATGGAGACCAAGGCTTGTGTTCATAAGCCATTGCAAGAATGTCCTGCTTCATGGCGTGACGGTGACAAATTCACCGTCATGGACATTACATCCGTATTTTACGGATAATATCAGGTTCGTTGATTTGAAGGTGATTAATCCAGCAAATTCACACAATACGGATGGACTTGACCCTGAATCATGTACAGGTGTTGAGATTGTCGGTGTGTATTTTTCAGTGGGTGATGACTGCATCGCCATTAAGTCCGGCAAGATTTATATGGGCAGGAAACACAAGGTTCCTACCTCAGACATGCTTATACGCCAGTCATGCATGCGTGATGGCCATGGCGCAGTAACTGTGGGAAGTGAGATTGCCGCCGGTGTGCACGATGTAAAAATCAAGGACTGCATTTTCTTAAATACGGACAGAGGCCTCAGGGTTAAGACAAGAAGAGGCCGTGGCAAGGATTCTGTGCTTGATAATATAACATTTGAGAATATCAAGATGGACAATGTCATGACACCGTTTGTTGTCAACAGCTTCTATTTCTGTGATCCGGATGGGAAGACAGAGTATGTCGGCAGCAAGAATCCGTTGCCGGTGGATGACAGAACACCAAGAATAGACAGACTTACGTTTAAGAATATAGAGTGTCATAATTGTCATGTGGCAGGAGCATATATATATGGACTTCCGGAGCAGAAGATAGCTGAGGTTACAATGGAGAATGTCCATATTGATTACGCAGAGGACGCTAAATCCGGAGTGGCAGCAATGATGCTTGGCTGTGATGCCTCCAGCAAGCGTGGAATAGTGGCAGCCAACGTCAAGAAGCTTAAGCTTGTCAATGTGTCTGTAAATGGCGCAGAGGGTGAACCTTATGAGCTTATCAATGTTGACTCTGTTGTGAGCAAGTAGAGGTGTATATGCATGACAGATATGCAGGCATGCAAATAGGCAGTATATACATGTTGACATGTGAAATTGAGTATGTAGGCGTAAATGTAGGTAAACATGTATGTGCTGTGCTTGCGTTATGCAGTTAGATTGCACATATTGACATGGGTACAACAATTCTATAAAAGGTGTGGATGGCAGTGGCATGTTGCTGTTATCCGCACTTTTTTTGATTTAAGGTGGTGAAAAAAATAGCAGATTGATATTTTTTCTAAAATCAGAAAATTCAAACAATTTAAGTAAAATATGTCCGAAAACTTACTTTAAAATAAAGCTTTACAAATCAAGAATAATATGTTAGTATAAACAAGCTTTGAAAAACAAGGCGTTAGCAGGACATCCGGTGAGCGAAAACAATCCGGAATGAATTGTAAACATTTTTTTGAAAAAAGAAAAAATTCTTAAAAAAACTGTTGACAATCCTCCGGTGACATGTTATTATATAACACGTCCTCAGCGAGAGGAAATCAGTTAAGACAGCGGCTTCTGATAAAGAGGTTCATCTGTCCGGCGTTGGGTTTGGAACTTATAACTTACCTGGGAACAGAGTGGTTCGACAAGGTTTTGAAAAAAAGTAAAAAAGTTCTTGACAAACAAAACTGATTATGCTAATATAAATAAGCTGTCGCTGCTGAGAACGACAAGAACTCACAGAAAGCGACAAGGTTCTTTGATAACTGAACAGTAAAACAACCCTGAAAATTCTAACGGGTTTCAAAGTGGTTTCTGCTTTGAAAACCTGAGAATATTCAGAAACGAACAAAAACCTTTATAAGACGAGAATCTTTAGATTATCGTCTGGTAAATTTAACGGAGAACGAAACACTTCTTTAATTAAAAGGAAGCCAGAGTAGTTCTGACGGAATTAAACTTTTTATGAGAGTTTGATCCTGGCTCAGGATGAACGCTGGCGGCGTGCTTA